>ENA-OSEO01002615-OSEO01002615.1-sediment-metagenome-genome-assembly--contig:-NODE-2615-length-24398-cov-3.571481_pt1 | contig 24398 bp, 23 predicted proteins | sample MGYA00237883_ERZ534232 | MGnify/ENA metagenome assembly ERZ534232
ACTTGACATAGGTGTTGGGGTACTTGGCCAGCTCCAGGGCGGAAAGAAAGCCGGTGTAGGGTGGCTTGACAGAATCGGGATTGCCGTGATGATGTCCTATGTGCATGCCGGCCACGTGCTCGAGAACAATTTTGGTGTTCGGTACTGCCTCCACCAGCCGGTGGAATTCAGGATCGCCTGTTTGGTCCACGTTATATGTATAGCAACTGATGGCGAGCCCAAGCTCGCCCGCCTTGCGCCAGATGGCCAGAGGGTCATCGCCGGGGGAACGGTCACTGGGCTTAAGTCGTAGCCCCACCACGCCACGCTCCTTGGCCAGCTTTTCCAGAGTTGCCAGAGCATCGGACGCGGACGTATCCACGCTGACCACAGCGGCCAACCGTCCGGGAAAGCGCTGGAGACACTCTAGAACATACTGATTGTGGTACATCCCCCAGTACTGGATTATTACCGCTTTGTCGACACTGTTCCGGTCCATCTGATACAGCAGCAGCTCGACCGGCTCGAACCAGTTGATGCCTGCATGGCAATGAGTATCAACAATGATCATGGTGCCCTCCCTGTAACGGGGACCGTGACCACGCCGTGTTGGTTGACCAAGGCGAAGTCATGGTCGGAGTGATAGGTGAAAAAATCTAACCTTAGACGATTTTTCAAGAACAAAGGTCGTATGTCAAGAACAAAATGCATCATGCAGCCCAGGCAGGTATGTATCCTCCGGGGTGAGCCGAAAGGCCATCGAACCGACTGCGGATCGACCTCCTCCACCCGTATCGGGGGGTTCCCGATCTTTCCACCAGCCGTATCAGCATTTCGTTTAATCTGCAAAAGCATCCTTGATACCCATAAGCAACTGTTTGCAGCTGTCGGCGATAAATGCCGCCGGGTTTACCGTGAAGATAAGCGATCCATTTTTCTGAGCTTCAACCATTATTTCTTTGTTGGTACTCGCGGTACTATTTGTAGCAATTCCAGCATCTTTTGCCAGATTTTTAATTTTGCTTATTGCCTTTTTAACTTCTTTATGTTGAGGATTCCCGGGATACCCCATAGACGCCGACAAATCAGAGGGTCCGGTGGTTATAACATCAATACCGGCAACTTTTACAATCTCTTCAACATTTTCAAAACCCTTGGCCGTTTCTATCTGGACGATCGTCAGGATATTATCATTGGCTGCTTTTATATATTCCGCAGGGTCCAGAGCGCCCCATTCACCGGCGATGGTTTTCCAGTTCAGCCCTCTTCTACCAACGGGACTGTATTTTGTATTTGCCACTGCCGTTTGGGCTTCTTCTTTTGATTCGACATGAGGAATCATCACGCCCAGACAACCCGCATCAAGAACCCCTAGGATTATTCCTTGATTATTCTCCCTGACCCTTACCATGGGAACCATCCCTTTTAATTTTGCAGTGCGCACTAATCCCTCTAGGGTCTCTTCAGACATCGTACTGTGTTCCATATCAAAAATGATAAAATCAAAGCCTGCGATTCCGAAGATCTCTGTTAAAGAATTTGAAGCCAAATTACTTATCAATCCCACAGACGGTTTGCCCTGTTTCATTCTCTCTTTCACTGCATTCTTTAGCATCCGTATTCTCCCCCCATTTGATATTTTATTGGAAAAGTTTGCCTGATCCCGAATTGATTTTCGAACGGAGCTCTTGCCTTAAAAAACCGAACCATTTAAACAGGACATAAAATAACGCATGGTGATAAAAATGATGAATCATATGTTGCATTTAAAACGATTGATGATAAAAGATCGCTTTCCACACACACAATTTTAAAATTGATAGGCCATTGCTTTACCAATACGGATAAATCGGAAATGGGAATTGTGAACCTGCTTTTCCTGTACCCATCGTAGTGCAGTGTTCATCAGTATAATTATTCGAATAATCCATACGGGTATCATTGTCAACATTGTTTTCGTCGGGGTTGAAACCTCAGGGTCATCCTGATTTTTACAACCAAGGAAAATTCACCCTATCGTCCAACGGCTCGAACAGGTGCTCCTGGGTTTGTTTATCCATGCCGCAGCCGTCGTCCCCTACGGTCAGCAGCACGAAATCTCCCGGAACGAAACCGGGATGGTCCGCGCAATACGCGTTGTCGAAGGTCTTTGTATCCGTCTCGATGGTAATGCTGCCGACATCGGTAATATCCTGAAATGATGGGGAAACCAATCTGTTAAGCGTCCCATTCATTGTCATTATGATTCATTTTTTTAAAATCCCGAACAGTTACGGCTGGAAAAGCAACGGCGGGGGTCACGCATCCGCGTTAGAATGGTGATTTGTGGGCGTTTGAAACGCCATTGTATTGACACTCCCAAGGGGGCTCAAGGCGCTGCCGGGGACCGCTTTCTTTCCGGAAACAGCCGGAGGATATCGGCTTCCGATGCCCCGCATACCCCCCGCTCGGTGATGAATCCGGTAACCAGGCGCGCCGGGGTGACATCGAATGCCGGGTTTGCCGCCGGGCTGACGGCCGGGGGCACCAGCACCCGCCGGTTCGTCTCTCCCTCCAGGCCCTCCACATACCGCACCTCGTCCGGGTCCCGCTCTTCGATGGGGATCTCCGAAAGACCATCCCGCAAGGACCAGTCGAAGGTGCTGGAGGGCAGCGCCACATAAAAGGGGATGCGGTTGTCCTTTGCGGCAAGGGCCTTGAGATAGGTCCCGATCTTGTTGGCAACGTCTCCCGTGCAGGTGGTTCTGTCGGTACCCACGATCACCAGGTCCACCCGGCCGTGCTGCATCAGATGCCCCCCGGCGTTGTCGGTGATGACGGTATGGGGGATACCGTGCTTTCCCAGTTCCCATGCGGTCAGCCGCGCCCCCTGGTTGAGGGGCCGGGTTTCATCCACCCAGACGTGCAGATCGATCCCCCGGTCGAATGCCGTATAGATCGGGGCCGTGGCCGTGCCGTATTCGATGCAGGCCAGCCATCCGGCATTGCAATGGGTCAGAATGTTGACCGTTTTTCCCCCCTTGCGTTCAACCATCGACCGGATGATGGGAACTCCGTTTTCGCCGATTCTTTTGCAGTTTTCCGCCTCCCACTCGGCGATGCGGTCCGCTTCGCGACGCGCCGCTTCCATTTTTTGGGCCGGATCCACCACGGCCCGCATCCGATCCAGCACCGCATCGACCCCCCAGCAAAGGTTTACGGCCGTGGGCCGCGCCGCCTTCAACCGCTCGCATTCTCCTTCAAGTTCCCCCTCCGAAAGGTTTCCGTCCACGACGCGTCGCGCCGCCAGATACACCCCGTAGGCACCGGTCACCCCGATCAGCGGGGCGCCGCGCACGACCATATCCCGTATGGCGCGGATGGCGTCATCCACGGTTGTCAACGCTTCGATGACATGGCGATGCGGAAGTCTCCTCTGGTCGATGACCTTGACGATGCCGCTGTCTCCATCCAGCCAGATCGGACGCATCTGTCTGCCGTCAACCTTCATAACCATTCCTCACCAGGCGCTCTGTTTGACGATTCGACTCACTCCTTGACCCCTCAGCCATTTCCCCCGGAGGCGGATTGAGCTTCTTTTTACTTCCTACCACACCCCCCCCCCGCATGGCAACCGCCGGCCCGGCGCTTTACCTATTGAAATATCCGGGAGGATCGTGATATCGAGACGGCATTTCTTAACCGGACAACCCAAAGTTCTCAACGGGTGCGTCTTTAAGTCCCCCTTGATGTAAAGGGGGATTGAGGGGGATTTCAATTGATGATTTGGAAATCCCCCCTGCCCCCCTTTAAAAAAGGGGTAAAAGAAAGGATGTGACGATGGCCGCCATCGGTATCATCGGGGGTTCCGGGCTGGATGACCCCCGGATATTTCGGAAAGAAAAGGAATTGACGGTTCAAACCCCTCACGGCGAGCCGTCCTCCAGCCTTTCCATGGGTAAAATCCAGGGGGTGGATGTGGTTCATTTGGCCCGCCACGGCATCCGCCACCAGTTGAGCCCCAGTCAGGTCAATTACCGGGCCAACATCCACGCGCTCAAGCAGGCCGGGGTGACCCACATCATCGCCAGCACCGCCTGCGGCAGCCTGCGGGAGGAAATCGGCAGGGGAGACCTGGTCATCGTCGATCAGTTTATCGACTTTACCCGTCACCGCGACATTACCTTCCATGACTCGTTTGAAAACGGCGCCATTCATACCGCCATGGCCGAGCCCTTCGACGCCAAAATGCGCCGGGTCATCTTCGAAACCGCCGTGGAACTCAACCTCAAGGCCCATTTCGGGGGCACGGTCGTCACCATCGAAGGCCCCCGGTTTTCCACCAAAGCCGAATCCCGCATGTTCCGGATCTGGGGAGCGGACGTCATCAACATGTCCGTTGCCCCCGAGGCCATACTGGCCAACGAAGCCGGTATTCCGTATGCGGTGATCGCCATGTCCACCGACTACGACTGCTGGAAGGAAAACGAGGCTCCCGTGACCTGGGAAGAGATTCTCAATGTCTTCCATCAAAACGCGGAAAACGTCAAAAACCTGCTGATCCAGGTCATCCCCAAAATCACGTGAGGAGATCGCCATGAACCTGAAAGACCGAATCCGGACCGTCCCCCACTGGCCGATCCATGGTGTGATGTTCCGGGACATCACCACGCTCATCCAGGACCCGGAGGCGTTTCGATATGTCTGCGACGCCCTCTACGACCGGTACAAGGGAATGGGCATCGACAAGATCGTCTGCATCGATGCCCGGGGATTTATCTTCGGGGCGGTGCTGGCCTACAAACTCGGGGTCGGCTGCACCCTGGTCCGAAAGAAAGGCAAGCTCCCCCCGGAAACCATCCAGGAAGCCTATGCCCTCGAATACGGCACCAATGTCATCGAGATCAGCCAGCACGGGGTCAAAAGGGGAGAGCGGGTGGTGATCGTCGACGACCTGATCGCCACGGGGGGCACCATAGCGGCCGCGGCCTGCCTGGTCGAAACCCTCGGGGGGCACGTTGTCGAATGCGCATTTGTCATCGAACTTCCGGAACTCAAAGGGAGGGAAAAGATCAAGGACCGCCCGATTTTTACACTGACCGAGTTTGAAGGGGAATAGCCCGTCAGCCGGTTCGGATCGCTTTGCCGATCCGTCCTACCGCATCCATGATTTTTTCCGAATCCACGGTCAGCACGCGACGGTTTCGGACGACCACGCTTCCGGCGACGATAACGTCGCGCACATCCGCGCCCCCGACGGTATAGACCAGATGCGATACCGGGTGATAGAGGGGAACCAGGTGCGGCTTTCGGGTATCCAGCACGATCAGATCCGCCAATTTTCCGACTTCGATGGACCCGATGTCGTGATCCAGCCCGATGGCGGCCGCACCCTCCAGGGTCGCCATGCGTAAAACGGTCTGCGCGTCGAGCGCCGTCGGGTCGAGCGTATGGACCTTGTGAAGCATCGCCGCAAGGTTCATCTCCTGAAAGAGATCCAGATTGTTGTTGCTGGCGCATCCATCGGTCCCGAGCCCGACCCGCACCCCCTTGCTCAAAAACGCGGTCACCGGGGCCACCCCGGCCCCCAGCTTCATGCTGCTGCCCGGGCTGTGGGCGATCTTTGCGCCACGATCGGCAATCCGCGCGATGTCGTCCGGATCGACCCATACGGCATGCACCAGCAGCGTGTTTTCATCCAGTATTCCCAGCCGCTCCAGGTACCCGACCGGGGTTACCCGGCGCTCGGCGATCATCCGTTCCCGCTCGGCTTTGGTTTCCGCAACGTGGATTTGAAACAGCACCCCGTTTTCATCGGCCGCATCCTTGGCCCGCTTCAGGGTGTCTTCACCGCAGGTGTAAGGGGAATGGCAGAAAATGGAAGGGCGAATCCGTGCGGACCGATCGCGCCATCTTTTTACATACCCGACGGCATGGTTGACATTTTCTTTCGGATCCGGCACCCCCGGCGCCGGAAAATCGATGACCCCCTGGGCCAGAACCCCCCGCATCCCGACGGACTCGACCGCTTGGGCCACCTCGTCTTCAAAAAAGTAACCGTCGCAGCAGGTCGTGGTCCCGGACAGCAGCATCTCGACACCCCCCAGCAGGGACCCCCACCGAACCGTATCGGTCCGGATAAATTTCGCTTCCGCCGGAAAGATATGATCATTGAGCCACTCCATGAGCGGCAGATCATCGGCAAGCCCCCGAAACAGCGTCATGGGAAGATGCGTGTGGGTATTGACAAGACCGGGAAGCACGATCCCGCCGTCGGCATCGATCACTTCTCCGGCCGCCGGAATCGGTGTATCGGGTCCCGCCCGTTCGACCCGCTGAATCCTCCCTTCCCGAATGCAGATCATACCGGAAGGCAGAATCTCGGAGCCGGGGTTTACCGTGACGATCGTCCCGTTGTGGATCACAAGATCATACTGCATCGTTATCTTCCCGGTTCAGATTCGACTTCATGGTTTTTTCTTGTCGATCGATTGCAGCAGCCGGATGATGGTTTCCTGCTGCTTGAGGATTTGAAGGTTCGTTTCGACCATAAACCTGGACGAAACGGCGATCTGATGCAAATACGCGCCGGAGGCATCCGTGCGGGTGGTGGTCGACTGCTGCGCTCCTTGCTCCCGCAGGGCCCGGTAGAAATCCTCCGTCAATTTGATGAAAACGCCGTCCGGAACAGGGTATCGTTGGCCCCGATCCTGGGCGAATCCGACCTGCGCCAGGATTAAAAGGGTTCCGGAAACGATCACCGATACGGCGCACGCTGCAATGGCTTTTCGCATCTTCATCCTGCCTGTTCTCCTGTTTTGTCGTGTTGAATAAACGTCATTCCTTTTTCGATTTTCTTCAGATTCGAATCCCCAAGTCCGAAAGCTCCTTTTGGATGATCCGCTGCCATCCCCGGTTGGCCTTCGGATTCGCCGGGCTGGGATGGGTTATCTGGCCGAAGATCACGCCGCCGTCGGGTACCGCAGCCCGGGCACGTTCCGCTGCGAATCGCCCGATTCCCACCACATGGCGGGGAGTCAATTCACGGATCAACCGGGCCAGGGCACTGTCGCAAACCGCAAGCAGCGGGATGCGCTGGACTGCCGGAAGATGATCCGGGGTGATGTTCCGGCCCGTGTCATCGAAAAACATCAGCGGGCAGTAATTGGCGATAAAAAAGCGGCTGAAAAAACGCTCCGGCGTTCCAAAACTGTCTTTCGCCCATCCCCACAACCGTTTTCCGCTGACTTCACTCCGCTTGCAGTCAAACCCCAGCACCGGTCTTTTGGGATGCTCGTTCGGCGGCGAGGATACCGGTGCAACAATACGAAGCCAATCTTTCACCGCGGCGACCTCGCCGAAAGGGATACCGGTCTGGGCCATTCCCCAGGGCCCCGGGTTCATGCCGATCAGCACGATCTCCTTGGGGGGTGCGGCATAGCGCTCGAGGTAAATCTCGTAGGACCGGCGGGCATAGCCCAGGGGGTTGTACACATGGGTTATGGGCGGGCCGAAATGCAAACCTTCGAGATCCTTGAGCAGAGCGTCGATGCTCGGGTGATGCTTCATGCGGTCCTTCCCCTGGGCGGAATGCTGCCGGTTCATATCAAATCTAGGGCGGTACGGTCAAAACAATCTTCATGGAGCACCGGAAAAGATTTGATCCGGCTTCGAAATATTGATAGGCAGATAACTGAAAACAGCTTCGAATCCCTGCAAAGGAGGTTCCACATGGCATCAAAGGTTCTGATCATTCTTGCAACCGGTGAAAAGGAAAAAGCGCTGGCCGGCATTCTGTATGCCAGAAATTGTCAGAAAAACAAGTGGCTTGAAGAGGTCAAGGTGGTCTTTTTCGGTCCTTTCGAATCGCTGGTCTGCGACGATGAGGATGTGGCCCACGAGGCTTCGCAGTTGCTCGACTACCAGACCCCTGTGGCCTGCAAGTTCCTATCCGACCATTCGGGAAAATCCGACACGCTCAAAGAACTCGGCTTCGATGTGGAATATGTCGGCTCGCTGGTTTCAAACTTCATCAAAGAGGGGTATGCCCCCATGGTGTGGTAGCCCGGTCCGCCGGAAAACGCTCACAGGCGGGTCCCGAGCAGGGAATGAACGATCCGGCAGTAGAGCTCGACACCCGGTATCAGGATCCCCTCGTTGAAGGCAAACTGTGGGTTGTGAAGCGGGGCTGCGCCGTTGCGGCCCGCACCGATGAAATAATAGCAGCCCTTGACGGCCTCGAGGAAAAAGGCCATGTCTTCTCCCCCCATGGTCGGCTCGGGTTCCACCACCCGGTCTTGACCGACCACTTCCGCAGCGCAGGTGCGGACCCGATCGGCCATCTGAGGATCGTTGACCAGCGGCGGGCACCCCTGGACCAACTCCAGTGCATAGCCTGCGCCCATGGCATCGCAGATCCCCCGGACGATCTGTTCGATCCGCTCCGGCCAGCTTTCCCATACCGCACGATCGAAGGTGCGGGTCGTACCGGTGAGTTCCGCCTCTGCGGGGATGATGTTGAATGCCGTGCCCGCGTGGAAGCTGCCGATGGTGATCACCGTGGGGCACAGGGGATTCATCCGGCGGCTGACGATTCGTTGAAGGGCGCCGACCACCTGGGTCGCCACCTCCAGGGCATCCACGCACAGGTGGGGCATGGCGCCGTGCCCGGCTTTTCCGATGATCTTGAGGGTGAACTGGTCCATTGCCGCCATGAGCGGCCCGGATTTCACCCCGATGGTCCCTTCTGCCACCCCCGGCCATATATGGCACCCGAAACAGTAGTCCACCTTCGGATTGTCCAGCACGCCGGCGTCGATCATGGGCTTGGCGCCCCCGGCGCTCTCTTCGGCCGGCTGAAACAGGAACTTGACGGTACCGCAAAGCTGATCCCTGCACGCATTGAGAATCCCGGCAGCGCCCAGCGCCATGGCCATGTGGGCGTCGTGACCGCACGCGTGCATGACCCCGGCATGGGTGGAGGCAAAGGGCAGACCGGTGGATTCGACAACCGGCAGAGCATCCATATCGGCGCGGATCATCACCGTCGGGCCGGGTCTTCCCGTCTCCAGCAGACCGATCACGCCGGTTTGGGTGATCCCCTTTTGAACCGATAGCCCCTGCCGGGCTAAAAAGTCCGCCACGTAAGCAGACGTCTTAACCTCGGCGTAGGCGGTTTCCGGAATGCGGTGAAGGTCTCTGCGGACCCCAACGATCCGGTCTTTCTGGTCTTGAACGAGGGATTTAAACTCCATGGACGCACCTCAGCGCTGGCTGACCTCCCCGGCGTCGTACCGGTGGAATCCTTTGTAAAGGATTCTGCCCGGATATTCAAGACAGATCTTGCGCCGGTCAGCAGGCTGTGGTATTTTTGTAGTCTATGAAACAGTACGTGGTGGATGAGCTTCGGCCGGCGGATTATGAAAAAATCAAAGCACATCTGGACACATCGGTGCCGGCCGGAAGTGTCCAAGGGATATACTGGTTTTTTTTGCCGGACGATCTTCTCACTGATCAACAATCGACCCACACGGATTGCCGTCCGATGTGCTTTGCCGTCGAACTTGAACCGAATCGGCTTGCCTGCGAATTTCTGATCCGAACCCAAAACAGGGTCCGTTGCGAGTGCATCGACTATGCAACGGAACCGCAGCGGAACTGGATCATTCAGTGCATCGACCGGATGTTCGAAGCGCTGGATATCAAGACTTAGCCGGTTGCGTCCCTTACCATCCGGGGCAATATCCTTTGGGATGGTCGGCACCGGGCAGGCCCAGGCCGGTAAATGTGAGGGACCGACCATCGCAGCACCGGAACCGACATCTGAACCGAAAGGGTTTGAATTTTTATCGCTTCTTCACACGCTGTTTCTGATGGTGTGGACCGGTTGGGTCACACTTTTTTTCGCTCTGATAGCCGTGGGAGGGTCCATTTTCAGCCGGTCGGGCGATTTTGCGCACGGGGTCGCCAGGATGTGGGCCAAATCGATTCTTTTTGCCGCCCGGATAAACGTGACGGTCACCGGGGCGTCCAATATCGATCCCTCCGGATCCTTCATCTATATGTCCAACCATCAGAGCAATTTCGATATCCCGGTGATTCTGGCTCATCTTCAGGTTCAATTCCGATGGCTTGCAAAGGCTGAACTTTTCAGGATTCCGCTCTTTGGGGCGGGGATGAAACGGGCCGGCTACATCAGTATCGATCGGACCAACCGGAAGGCCGCATTCAAAAGCCTCGAAAAGGCTGCCGAGATCATCCGAAGCGGGGTGTCGGTGCTCGTCTTCCCGGAAGGGACGCGCAGCCGGGACGGGAACATCCGCCCTTTCAAAAAAGGGGGGTTCGTACTGGCGGTGGATGCCGGGGTGCCCATCGTCCCGGTCATCCTGCAGGGGACTCGAAACATCATGCCCCGGGATCGGATCCGGGTCAAACCCGGCTCTGTATGGATGCAGATCGAAAAACCCATCGAAACATCGGGATTTACCCGGCGCACCAAGGATGAGTTGATGGAAAAAGTCCGGCAGTCCATTTGCACGGCGTTTGAGAGAGGAAAAAAAGACAGGCCATGACCTTACGGATCATCCCTCTGGGCGGACTGGGTGAAATCGGCCTCAATATGATGGTTTTCGAATACGGCGAGTCGATGTTCGTGGTAGACGCCGGTCTGATGTTCCCTGAGGATTACATGCTGGGCATCGACCATGTCATACCCGACATGTCCTATCTCAAGGAGAAACGCTCCAAGATCGCGGGAATCGTTCTGACCCATGGGCATGAAGACCACATCGGCGCGATCCCCTATCTGCTCAAGGACGTGGATTCACCGGTGTTCGGAACCCCCTTTACCATCGGCCTGGTGAGCCATAAGCTGGACGAGTTCAACATCCGCCCCCGCGGTCGTCTGCACGAAATCAACCCGGGAGAAAAGCTGAAAATCGGCGATTTCGAGCTTCAGTTTATCCGGGTGAGCCACAGCGTGGTGGACGGCGTCGGCCTGGCCATCGGAACCCCCCTGGGCCGCATCATCCACACGGGGGATTTCAAAATCAGCCAAACCCCCATCAAGGGAATGGGTACCGACGCCAAGGCATTTGAAACGTTCGGCGACCAGGGGGTGTTGGCGCTTCTGTCCGATTCGACCAACGTGGAACGGGAAGGCCGGACGATCTCCGCGGTGGAAATCGGAAAGACCCTGGCCAAAATCACCCAGGGCAGCAAAGGGCGGATCGTCATCGCCCTTTTCGCATCCAACATCGCCAGGATTCAGCAGATTGTCAATATCGCCAGGGAACGGCAACGCAAAGTCGTCTTCAACGGAAGAAGCATCGAGGTCAGCCTGGAAATCGCCAAGCGGCTCGGGTACATCGATATCCCCCCGGCAATGGAAATCGATATCGGGGAGATCGACACCTACCCCGATGATGAAATCGTCATCGTCACCACCGGCAGCCAGGGGGAACCCATGTCGGCGCTTGCACGAATGGCGGCGGGCTCCCATCGGCAGATCAAAGTCAAGAAGGGGGACACGGTCATCCTTTCCTCGAAATTCATTCCCGGAAACGAGAAGGCCATCACCCATATCATCAACCGGCTCTACAAACTGGGCGCAAATGTCATTTACGAAAAGATCTCGGCGATTCATGTCTCCGGGCACGCGTTCCGCGATGAACTCAAAGAGATGATCCGGATGACCCGTCCGAAATATTTTATCCCCATCCACGGAGAATACCGCCATCTGATCCTTCATGCGCGGCTGGCCGAAGAAACCGGCATCCCGCCGTCCAACATCCTGCTGGCCGAAGACGGCCAGATCATCGAGTTCGACGCCTCCGGGGCACGAATCCAGGGTGAAGTGGTCACCGGGCGCATCCTGGTCGACGGAAAAGGTATCGGGGATGTGGGAAGGAGCGTGCTGAAAGAACGACGCATGCTGTCCGAAGAAGGGATGGTGGTGGTCAAAATGGCATTCGACGAGGAGACCGGCACGATTATCTACGGGCCTGAGATCGATTCCAGAGGGTTCGTATTCGAAACCGAGACCGGTTATCTGCTGGAAGACGCCGTCTGTGTCATCCTGGAAATCGTCGAGGAGGTCAGTCCCGAGCAGATCAACCGGGTGAAAATCATTCGGGAACGGGTTCAAAAAGCGCTCCGACAATATTTTTACTTTACCATCGGGCGCCGGCCGGTTATATTGCCCTTTATCATTGAAGTATGACCCGAACCGGATCGATGGGATGCATGCGTAGAGAAATTGCCGGTATTTTTCTTTTCTTCCTGCTGATCTTCACGCTGATGAGCCTGCTTTCCCACAGCCCGGAGGACCCTTCCTTTTTCAATCCCACCGCGGTGCGCAACATCCAAAATCTTTTCGGCCTGCTCGGCGCCTACCTCTCGGGTTCGCTGATCGGTCTTTTCGGCATCGGCTCCTTCTGGATACCGGTTCTGCTCTTATTTTTGAGCATTCACTTCTTCGGAAACCATACGTTGAAAGAATTTTTGCTCACGCTTTCGGGCGGAACCCTACTTCTGGTCACCACCGGCGGCCTCATGGCCATCTACAGCCCGTCCTATGAGCTGATCGGCACCCTTTTTCCAGCCGGCGGGGTGATCGGAAAACCGCTGAAAGCCGTTTTGGTCCGGTATTCCAATGTGACCGGTGCCTTTATCATCCTGCTGTTGTTGTGGATCGTCGGTTTTATTCTCGTAACCGGCTTTTCCCTGCTCACCTTTCTGAAACGATCCTGGCAGGTGCTGGCATTTGTTTCCCGCCGTTTGGCCGCCCTTGTCTTCAACTGGAACGAACGGCGCAAAGGGGCGCAGCAACCGGCCCAGGGCAGGCCGGAAGAGCCGGTCAAAAAGAGACGCAAAATCGAGATCAAAGCCCCCGAGCCCAAGCCTATCAAGGAGGTTCCGGTCCCCCAGCAGGAAATGTTCGACTTTATGCACACCGACGGTACGGACTTTCAAAAACCGCCGGTCGGTCTTCTGGAAAACCCCCAGCGGGTCTCAACCGCGGCGGATGAAGAAAACCTGCAGATGCAATCGAAGCTGCTGGAAAAAAAGCTGACCGACTTCGGGGTCAGCGGAGAGGTGGTGGCGGTCACCCCCGGACCCGTGGTGACCACTTTCGAATATGAGCCGGCGCCGGGGGTCAAGATCAACAAGATCGTCAATCTTACCGACGATCTGGCCCTGACGCTGCGAGCCACCAGCATCCGCATCGTGGCGCCGATCCCCGGCAAAGCCGTCATCGGCATCGAAATCCCCAATACGACACGGGAAACGGTGCGCTTCAAGGAGATCATCGTCTCTGCCGCCTTTGAAAAGTCCAAATCAAAACTCACCGTCTGCCTGGGAAAGGACATCGTCGGCGAGCCGGTGGTGGGGGAGCTGGACAAGATGCCCCACATGCTGATTGCCGGGGCTACGGGTTCGGGAAAAAGCGTGGCGCTCAACGCCATGATCTGCAGCTTTCTGTACAAGTCCAGCCCGGAGGAGGTTCGACTCATCATCGTCGACCCCAAACGGATCGAACTGTCCATATACGACGGCATTCCCCATTTGATCACCCCGGTGGTGACCGACGCCAAAAAAGCGACCCATGCGCTTTTCTGGGCCGTCCGGGAAATGGAGCACCGGTATGAACTGCTCTCCGAGGTCCAGGCCAGAAACATCACCCAGTATAACAATAAGATTGCAAAAGCCGGGGGGGACCCCCCCCCTCAACGCCTCCCCTTCATCGTGATCATCATCGACGAGCTTGCCGACCTGATGATGGTCGCATCCCGGGATGTCGAGGTGGCCTTGACCCGACTGGCCCAGATGGCTCGGGCGGCCGGAATTCACCTGATCCTTGCGACCCAGCGCCCCTCGGTGGATGTGCTGACCGGGGTGATCAAAGCCAACTTTCCGACCCGGCTCTCCTTTCAGGTCTCCTCCAAGACCGACTCCAGAACCATCCTGGATACCAACGGTGCGGAAAACCTGCTGGGTAACGGGGACATGCTGTTTTTACCCCCGGGAACGGCAAAGATTCAGCGAATTCACGGGGCCTATATTTCCGAGGTCGAGCTTACAAAAATCACAACCTTTCTAAAGGAACAGAAGAGGCCGGAATACGACACCAGCATCACCGAAGCCCCGGCGCCGGATCCGGGCGAAACCGGGGAGGAGGCCTTCGACGAAAAATACGACGAAGCCGTGGCGCTTGTCGCCAGAACCGGTCAGGCCTCCATCTCCATGATCCAGCGGCACATGCGGATCGGCTACAATCGTGCCGCCCGGATCATCGAAACCATGGAAAAAGAGGGCGTGGTGGGCCCCTCGGACGGTGTGAAACCCCGGGAGGTTCTGGTTTCCGGCTACGATAAGATGCCCTAAAGGCATAGCGCATAGAGCATAGAGCAATAAGACCGTATTGACCGCATTCCACCCTGCGCTGTGCGCTATGCTCTCTGCGCTTTGCCCTATGCCCTATGCCCTATGCCGGCCGGATCCTCTTTTCCATCGATCCCATTCAAGTTTTTCACCTCCCTTCCGATAACCAGTAATGATTCGGGGCCCACGTGCGCTGTACCCTAAATGCAGCGGCCTGCGGCCTGTTATGCGTTGGGTAATCGACACCCCCCAGAGACCATAGAGCACACAGCGAATCCATTTTTTCGTTTTCTCTGTGTGCTCTGTGACCTCTGTGGAGAAATATCCAAGGAGATCCAATGGATTTTGCTTCTTTTGTCGGGATTCTGTCCGGGGTCGGCCTCATCATCACCGCCATCATGCTGGGGGGGGATGTGTATAACTTCATCAACATGCCGGGGCTGATGATCGTTCTGGGGGGCACCACGGCGACCACCCTGCTGACCTTTCAATTCGAGGATGTCGCCAGCGCCTTTCGGGCCGCCTACTTTGTCTTTACCGAAGAAAAGGACGACCCCAACCAGATGGTGGCAACGATGATCCGGCTCTGTCACATCAGCCGTCGCCAGGGCATTCTGGAACTGGGGGATGTCAAAACCAAATCGCGGTTCTTGAAAAAAGCCTGCGACCTGATCGCAGACGGTTCATCCGAGGAGGTCATCCGATCCGCCCTGCGGACCGAGATCGAGTCGCTGAAGATGCGGCACTATGTCGTTCAGGATGTCTTCAAAAAAATGGGGACCTACGCCCCGGCCTTCGGGATGCTGGGAACCCTGATCGGACTGGTCCAGATGCTCAGCAAGATGCAAAACCCCTCGTCGATCGGTCCGGCCATGGCCGTAGCCCTGCTGACCACCTTTTACGGATCCGTGCTGTCCACCATGTTCTTCCTTCCCATTGCCGGAAAGCTCAAGGCCCGGACGGTTCTGGAGGTCATCAACCTTGAAATCATTTTCGAAGGGGCCATCTCGATCCTGGAAGTCAACAATCCCCTGATCGTTTATGAAAAATTGTCCTCCTACATTCCGGCACGGCTCCGAAAACCCATCAACTCCATTCGGACGGCATAACCATGGACCCAAACGGAACCGAGCAGATCATATCCTTCGATAAGGATGAAGGGGTGGGGTGGCTGGTCACCTACGCCGACCTGATGACCCTGCTGCTGGTCTTTTTCGTGCTGCTCTACTCGATCTCCTCGCTGAACCTTGAAAAATTCAAACACGCCATCCAGGCCATACAGATCAGTCTGGGGGAGACCAACCCCCGGGTGGGGCTCATGGACCTGGTCAATGTGCCGGAAGCCAAAGACCAGAATTTCGTCATCGAGGACCTGACCGGCTTGCGGTCCCGGGAGCAGGAGATGCTCCAGTCCCTCAACGAGGTCATCGAAGCGAAAAACCAGAACGAAAACATCATGGTCTTTGCCAAGGACGGAAAAATCATCATCCAGGTGCGGGGAACGGTGCTGTTCGCATCCGGTTCCGCGGCGTTCAACGATGCGGCCGAACCGATCCTCAAAGAGATCGTCACTATCATCCAGTCCTATCCGGAATACAATGTCAACATCAAGGGGCACACCGATGATGTTCCCATCTCCACACCCCAGTTTCCGTCAAACTGGGAACTGTCCGCGGTTCGGGCCACAACGGTGCTCAAATTCCTGATCGGCGGCGGCGTCGACCCCCATCGGCTCACGGGAACCGGTTACGGGGATCGGCTGCCCCTGGTGCCCAACGATTCGGCTGAAAACCGCGCCACCAACCGGCGGGTGGAGTTTGTTCTGGAAAAGAGAAGCAAATGAGGAAAACCCGATGATCCGTTTTTGGTCCACCTTGGTGCAAAAAAAAGAAAATCCGGAACCGGAGCTGTTTACCTTCACCTCCAGAGAGCGGAGAAAATGGTTCCGAATCCGTCCTTCCAAAGAACATCCCATCCTGCTCCGTATCGATGACCAGACAGTGGAGGTGCGGGATATCGGGGCCTCGGGGCTGTCCTTTCCAGGCGACGGTTCGCTGCCTTTGGGCGCCGAACGGATCGTTCGGATGGATTTGCCCGGAGACGACCCCTCCATTTCACTCGAAATGAAAGTCATCGAGATCGATGAAAGGCATGTCTGCCACTGCACCTTCAGAAGGATCGAAAGCGCTTCGGTCGAGCGGATCCATCAGTATGTTCTCAACCGGCAGAAAGAAATCCTCCAGAAGAAAAAAGCCTCCAAAGACCGGAAAAATCACTTGACGGATCAGAACATCAAACGATAAGGAACGGCAGACACACGCACCGAGGGGATCTGTCGCGATGCCGGTCTTATCGAACCCAGCCCGACTCCGGATCTGCCTGCTGACCTACCGGGGCAACCCCCACTGCGGCGGCCAGGGGGTGTATGTCCGCTATCTGAGCTCTGCGCTTCGGGAGATGGGGCATCGGGTGGATGTGCTGTCCGGCCCGCCGTATCCGGTTCTGAATCCCGGCGTCCGCCTGCTGCGCCTGCCCTCCCTGAACCTGTATGATCCGGACCGTCTGTTCCGCACCCCTTCTTTCAAAGAGCTTTGCGATCCCATCAACCTTCTGGAGTGGCTCGACGTGTCCGCCATGGGGTTTCCGGAGCCGCTTACCTTCGGGCTTCGGTTGAAAAAATTCATGAGACGCCGGGCCGGATGCTACGATATCGTTCATGACAACCAGAGCCTCTCCTATGGGGTGTGGGCCGTTCAAAAGCGGGTTCCGACCGTTGTGACCATTCACCATCCGATGGCCGTGGACCGGATGCTGGCGGTTCGGTTCGCGCCGACCTTCCTGAAAAAAGTGCAGCAGCTTCGCTGGTACTCGTTCATCGGCATGCAGAAACGGGTCTCCCGGCGCTTCAAACAGATCATCACGGTATCGGACCGCTCCCGGGAAGATATCGCCAGGATGTTCTCGATCCCTCCGGGACGGTTCCGGGTCGTACCCAACGGGATCGACACGAACCTTTTCCGCCCGGTCTCCGGGGTGCGCCGGGAAAACGATCGAATCGTGACCACCTGCAGTGCGGACACACCCCTCAAAGGCCTCGGGTTCCTGATGCACGCCGTGGCCCGCCTTCAACGGCACCGAACGGTCCGATTGGTCGTGGTCGGCGCCGCCCATACCAACGGTATGCTCTCGGGGCTCGTCGGCCGTTTGGGAATCGAAAAATCGGTCACCTTCACCGGCCGCATCGGCAACGACCAATTGGTGTCAGAGTATGCGAAGGCGGCGGTGGCCGTGGTCCCGTCGGTCTATGAAGGCTTCGGTTTTCCCGCGGCAGAGGCCATGGCCTGCGGCACCCCGGTGATCTGTACCGCTGTGGGGGCGATGCCCGAAATGGTGGGGGGTGCCGGCATTGTCGTCCGGCCGGGGGACCCCCAGGCCCTTTTCATCGCGTTGCGCGACATTCTGGACGACCCCCGGCGCGCCCAACGTCTCGGGCAGGCGGGCCTGGAACGGATTCACGGGCAGTTTACCTGGCAAAAAACCGCGGAAAAAACCGTATCCGTCTATCGGGAAGCCATCCGTGATCACCGTATCGCTCCATAGGCTCGATCTCAAACCGGGCAGCCGGATACTGGATATCGGCTGCGGCACCGGGCGGCATGCGGGTGCGGCGATCCGGTACAGGGACATCTTTGTGGTGGCAACGGACATAGGGCTTGCACCGCTCCAAACCGCCCGCAGCAACCTCGGTGTGCAGAAAAAACTCGGCGAAGCACAGAGCCCCTGGAGTCTGTGTGCCGCGGACATCACGCGGCTTCCCTTCGGAGACGAGTCCTTTGATGCGGTCATCTGCTCGGAGGTGTTGGAGCATATCCCCGATCATTCCCAGGCGGTGTGCGAACTGAAACGGGTGGTGAAGCCCGGAAAGATGCTGGCCGTCAGTGTGCCCAGATGTGTTCCGGAACACATCTGCTGGCGCCTGTCGAAACAATACCGCACGGCCCAAGGGGGGCACCTCCGGATCTACACCCGAAAAGGCCTGACCGATCTGATGGCCCGGGCCGGCTTTGTCTTGTGCCGCCGCCACACCGCCCACAGCCTTCACACCCCCTACTGGTGGCTCAAATGCCTGGTGGGGCCCTCCCGCGCGGATTGGCCGATCGTCAGGCTCTATCATCGGTTTCTGGTCTGGGAGATGTTTAGAAAGCCCCGCGCAGCCCGTCTCCTGGAAAGCCTGCTCAACCCGGTCCTGGGGAAAAGCATCGTGCTTTACTTCAGAAAGGGAAAAAAATAGAATACCCCCTGCACCCGCTAACATGAATTTAATGGAATCCGTATCTTTGGCTAACATTAACCTGGCATAAAGCGAACCGGGCCGGCAAATTTCCATCGCATATATTCCGCTTGATTGGAGCCGAGTCTTTTTCTTAAATGGGGTGAAACCGCGAAACCCGCGAAAGACCCGAAAGATAGCAAATTGTTTTTATGATGATTTCGTGTGTTTGGCGTATTTCGCGGTTATTAACTGTCTCGAAATCGTATTTACCGGTTCGGACCCCCTCACCCCAATTCCCCATGTTGGGAGAGGAGATCCCCCTAACCCTCTCCCCCATTTTGGGGGAGAGGGCAGGGTGAGGGGGTTATCTATCAAGACAATGATCAGACTCTTAATAATGACAGGGAGGGTTCAGGACAGGGCCATGGCAAAAGAAAAGATACTGGTGGTGGACGACGAAGAGGATATTCTTGAGCTTGTAAAGCACCATCTGGCCCGGGAAGGGTATCCGGTTTTGTGCGCGGAATCCGGTGAAGCGGCATTGAAAAAAGCGAAATCCGACCCCCCGGACCTGATCGTGCTGGATCTGATGCTCCCCGGGAAGGACGGTCTTGAAATCACCCGAGCGCTGAAGAACGACGAAAAAACCCGGCAGATTCCCATCGTGATGCTGACGGCCAAAGGAGAGGAGGCCGATGTCGTCGCCGGACTCGAACTGGGCGCGGACGATTACATCACCAAGCCGTTCAGCCCCCGGGTACTGGTCGCACGGCTCCGGGCCGTGCTTCGCAGACAGGCCAAGGACGTCCCGGAGGATGCAACCGTCCTGAAGATCCACGATCTGGAGATCCATCCGGGTCGCAGAAGCGTGCTGGTGCAGGGCAGCGCCATCGAGTTGACCTACACCGAGTTCCAGGTGCTCTATTTTCTGGCCAAACGACCCGGCTGGGTCTTTACACGGGGCCAGATCGTGGATGCGGTGCGGGGGGACGATTATCCGGTCACGGACCGCTCCGTAGACGTTCAGATCGTGGGGTTGCGAAAAAAACTGGGCCCGTGCGGGAATTATATTGAAACCGTCCGGGGGGTCGGGTATCGTTTCACGGAAACCCCATGAAGCGGAAAAAACGTCTGATATGGCAGATTTATCCGTATTTCCTGCTGGTTACCGTTGTTTCGGTGGCCGGGGTGGGCTGGTTTGCCTCCCAATCGCTCCGGCGGTTCTCCTATGCCCAGACCGCAGCCGACCTTGAAGCCAGAGCCGTATTGCTGACGCGCCAGATCGCCCGGCACCTTTCCCCGCTGGATCCGGAAGCGCTCGATACGGTCTGCAAAGCGGCCGGAAGGTCTTCGCGGACACGGATCACCGTGGTTCTCCAATCGGGTCTTGTCGTCGGTGATTCCGAAAGTGATCCGGCCCAAATGGACAACCACGCCCATCGCCCGGAGATCCAGGCGGCGTTGTCCGGAAGGATCGGAACCTCCATTCGGTTCAGCGATACCCTGACCCGAAACATGATGTATGTGGCGGTTCCCGTCACCACCGGGGAGCCCCTTGCCGCCATTTTGCGCACCGCCGTGTCCTTATCCGGGATCGATCGGGAAATTCGCCGTATCCGGCTGGAAATCATCGGAGGCGGTCTGTTCATTGCAGCGGTCATCTCGGCGATCAGCTTCACCATCAGCCGACGGCTCAGCCGACCGCTGGTGGAAATGAAACAGGGGGCGGTGGAATTTGCCGGGGGCAATCTGAATCTTCGTATTGCCTATCCCGAATCCCAGGAAATGGCGGAACTCGCCGAGGCATTGAACCGGATGGCCGAACAGCTGGATGACCGGATCAAAACGATTCTTCGCCAGCGCAACGAGCTGGAAACCGTGCTTTCCAGCATGCAGGAAGGGGTTCTTGCCGTGGACAAGACGGAAGCCGTCCTGAGCATGAATCCGGCAGCCGGAGAGATGTTCGAGGTTCATCCGGCCGAAAGTCCGGGCAAGATGATTCAGGAGGTGATTCGAAACAACGACATGCAGCGGCTGATCGCAACGGCGCTGTCCGGCAAGGAGCCCCTCTCAAAAGACATCGTCCTGCACCAGAAGCGGGAGCGGACGCTCAATGCGCACACCACCCCGCTGCTCGGTGCGGCCCAGGAACAGATCGGTGTGCTGGTGGTGCTCGATGACGTCACCCAATTGAGAAGGCTTGAAACCATGCGCAGGGATTTTGTGGCCAATGTATCCCATGAGATCAAAACCCCGCTCACGGCCATCAAGGGATTTGTGGAAACCCTTCGCCACGGTGCAGTGGACAACCCTCAGGAGGCCGAAAAGTTCCTCGGGATCATCGAAAAACACGTCAATCGCCTGTCTGCGATTATCGACGATCTGTTGAAGCTCTCCAGGATCGAGCAGGAAGATGAAGACAGAAAATTGGCCCTTGAGATCCACCCCCTCCAGGGGGTGATTCAGTCCGCCGTACAGGTCTGCCAGGAAAAGGCCGACGCCAAGACCGTCACGATCGAACTTGGGGCCGAAGACGGCGTCCAGGCCCGAATCGATCCCCACCTCATCGAGCAGGCAGCCGTCAACCTGCTGGACAACGCCATCACCTACAGCAACCCCGGCAGCCGCATCCGGGTGGAGATCGCATCCACCGAATCGGAAACACTCATCCGCTTTCAGGACCACGGTGTCGGTATCGCCAGGGAGCACCTTCCGCGTCTTTTCGAGCGCTTCTATCGGGTGGACAAGGCCCGGAGCCGAAAAATGGGGGGAACCGGTCTGGGGCTTTCCATTGTCAAGCATATCGCCCAGGCCCACGGGGGTACCGTGACGGTGGAAAGCACCCCCGGCAAAGGAAGCACCTTTGCGATTCACCTCCCGAAAGCCTGAGGCGGCCGGCTTTGTCCTTCGGCGGCGGATTGAGCTTTCTCCGCCGCAGGCGGATTCAGCTATATCCCCGTCAACGGAGCGCCCACCCACGACCAGTAGGGAACCGCTATCGTCAGCACCACCACAAAGGCCACGATGGTCATCAGAATGCCGAACCGAAAAATCTCCGCTGCGGAAAGATACCCTTGTTCATAGACCACCAGAGACGATGCGCTCTGGGCGGGATAATACAGCACGGCATCCCCGGCGATCATGGCCGTTAGCCCGCACAGGACCGGATTCAATCCGGTAAGCGCTCCGACAGACATGGCAATGGGGATGGTGATGGCCAGAAATCCGGTAATGTTCGGAATCAGCAGTCTTACCGGCACCGCAGCGAGCATCAGCACCCCGATCACGAGCACCGGCCGGTCCCCCATCGCCGGCAGAGTGCCCACGATGACTTTCGCAATCCAGTCCCCGGCGCCGGTTTTGATCATGGCCCGCGCCAGGGAAAGCGAGCTGGCCAGGACAAAAAAATTCGACCAGCCGATGTTCCGTTCAAACTCCTTCCAGGTCAGCACCCCGATACCGGGGGCCAGAAAACAGATCCACGCCAGCAGGGCGGGAAGCGCAGGGTCCAGGTGGTGAAGGGCATCGGTCAACCAGAGCGCCGAGGCACCCAGCGTGATCAGTGCGGTGCGAATTTCGGCTCCGGAAAGCGGCCGGGAGCTTGAACCCACCGGCTCAAAAAGAGGGGTTTTGAATCCGTTCCGGTACACCGCAAATATGGCCAACGCCCCGATGACCAGAAGCGCCCCGTAGGGGACACTCATCAAAACGAACCACCGCCCCCAGCCCATCCCCCCCACCAGTGCCGCGGACAGCACCGGGGTGATGCCGCCGGTGAGCAGGATGGTCGATGCCAGCCGGTTGATGGAGTTGAGCGCCATCATGACGGCTCTTGACAGGGGGGATCCGGGAGGAACCCGGCAGAGCGCCAGGGCCTGCATGTAGACGTGAACCAGTATGCCGGATCGGGTGGTGGCGGAGGGAAGCACAAGGGTCAGCAAGGGAAACGACGCCAGCAATTGAAGATACAGCCACAGTGGATTGCCCTTGCAGCTTTGCAGGAATTTCCGTGCGATACGCTCCGCCAGCCCGCTTCGGGATACCGCAAGCCCGATGGTCAGCACACCGAGCAGAAAATAAGCCACCGGTTGGGAAAATCCGTAGAGCGCTTCGGTGATATTCGGCGCCCCGCCCGAAAGCACAAGCAGGATCACCACCAGCATGCCCGTCACCGCCACGGGCAGTATTTCCGTGCTCCAAAGACCGATGGCCAGCACCGCGAGGCACAGGACCCGCTGTCCTTGCCGGGACAGTCCGGCCGGGGCCGGAAGCAGTGCCAGCAAACCGCAGACCAGGGCAAGAACGCCACAGATTACAAAGGCGGCCCGGGCGGGCCGCCTTCGAGATAAATTCAGCGGCACTGAATTTTCGCTGCCTTCTTCGCATCGTCGGTCCATGCGGATCCTAACGGCACCGGGGAGCGCGGCTATCGCGCAATCATGGCACGCATGCGATCCGAGGCGTTCTGGGCATAATCGGGGATATCCCCCAAAATCTCGACCAATCGAATGAGATAAAATACGGCAAGAGGGTCCCGAATCGTTGCGAAAATCTTGTGTTTCAACTGCCGTTCCAGTTGATCCGCATCTCCTTCGTATTCACGTATTTTTCGAACGATCTGTTTGACTTGGGTTCGGGTTTCAGCCGAGCGCGTCCGAAAAAAACGGGTGGCAAGCGCCACAAGGTCGGGTAATTGTTCAATGGGTGCAACAACGGCATCCACAAGCTTTAAGACATCGTCGGAAATATCGGGCGGTATGCTGCCGGGCTGATAAGAGAACCAAAAGAGGGTTTCTTCCATCTGATCGACAACCTTGTCCTGCTCCCGCAGATACCAGAGAAACTGGAACCTGTCCACAGGCATAAAGATTCCCCTGGGCAGATGGTTTCGAAGGTTCCGTTTAATGTCGTCCGCCTCATGCTCCAACCTGGACACCTTCTCTGCGAGAAGATCAAATTCTTTGCACTCCACGCCGATATGGCAGTAGGCGGCTTTTTTAAAGTATTGCACACACTCCTCTACCTTATCGGCATGTTTCTGCAAATTTTCAAACGGCGACTCACGGAATAAAGAGCTGATCAACAAGCGCATAGCCACCTCCCCGGGACGTCATATAAAAAAGAATACCAAAAGCTTGTATAAAATCATAGCGAGCAAAACGGTAAACGGCAAGGTTACAATCCATGACAGGCCGATGTTCTTGAGAACTCTTAAATCAAGCGCCTCCAGGCCCCGCATGAGCCCGACCCCCACCACGGAGCCCACCAGCACATGGGTGGTGGAAATCGGAAAACCGAGCCGAGAGCAGATCAATATCGTGGTCGCCGCACCGAACTGTGCGCAGAATCCCCGTGTGGGGGTGATCTCGGTGATGTTTTTACCAATGGTTTCAATCACCCGCGTACCGAACAGGTAAAGCCCGCCGCCGACTGCGGCACCGCCCAAAAAGAGCATCCAGAAAGGCACCTCCACTCTCAATGCAACCGAGTGGGTCTTAAAAACCGAAAATATGGCGGCCAAAGGGCCCACAGCGTTGGCCACATCATTTGCACCATGGGCAAAAGCAACGTAGCAGGCGGTCAGGATCTGAAGCTGGGAAAAAATCCTTTCAACCGGAGAGCTCGCCGCCTGGTCAAAAGGGTTGCCGCTGGTTCGATGGATCTGCCATTTGACCCATTTGCGTCCCAGAACCGCTGCTATTGCAGCGATGGGAATCGAAAGCATCAATGTCTGGAAAAAACCGACATCCAGATGAAGATTTTTTAGCGCTTTGAAGACGGTGGA
>ENA-OSEO01002616-OSEO01002616.1-sediment-metagenome-genome-assembly--contig:-NODE-2616-length-24375-cov-2.876368_pt1 | contig 24375 bp, 23 predicted proteins | sample MGYA00237883_ERZ534232 | MGnify/ENA metagenome assembly ERZ534232
AAAACGACCCTGGCCTAACCGATTGAAACAGGGACCCGGATGGAAAGAACTGGACACCTCCCTGACCTTGAAGGCAAACTACAGGACCAGAAGGTGGAACCCAGAACCCACGCTTAATTTGATCCCATAGTCACCCAATGAACGGGAGCCACCTCGATATTACGATTACAAATGGCAATCTCTTTAGAAAAAATCTTTTTCCGGTAAATATTAACCGGCCGTCCCAAAAAACTTTTTACGACGCATCAGCTGAGGTGGAAAGGTTAAAAAATGGATTCAGAAAAAATCCGACGAGAATTAAAAGATGAGATCGCATTTTTGGATCTGGCGCCGGAGAGCATTCTCAACATCAGCGAGTTGGCCGAGAAATTTGGCGTAAGCCGAACGCCCGTTAAGGAAGCTTTGATTGCCCTGCAGACTGAAAACTGGGTGGTCCGTCACGGCGCTCATTTCATGGTAAGCCCCCTAACCTTGGAGAGCATCAGGGAGATCACGGAAATAAGGACGCTGTTGGAGGTCCAAGCCAACGTATGGTCCATGCAACGCATGGCGCCCGAAGTGTGGAACAAGCTGATAAGATTGAGGGACGAAATAAAGAGTAAAGACTCTGTGTTGAACTGCCGGGAAGTAGTTGAACTGGATTTTAAATTTCACCGCACACTTTATCAGGCCACCCAAAATAGCAATCTGGCGTTGCTACTCGAAAGGATGTTGGGCCACTATATGCGCTTTTGGTTGTCGATCTCCCGGACTATGGAGAGGGACGCTTTTTTTAGACAAACCATGAAGATCATAAATGCCATAGAACTCAATGACGAGAAGAAAGTCCGAGAAGCTTCCTTTAATCACATAAGGGATTCTGTGAACAATATCGTAAGATTGATATAATGCCCTTCCTGGCCGCTTTTTTTCTAAAAGCTCGCTCGGGCAAACCTTGACCGCAGAGGCAATCAAGACGGGAAATCAGCCGGCCTTCATCCAATCATTTTCCAAAAGCATGATTTTGGGAAAAAAGCTTATTGAGCATTGGCGAACTCATCAATGCCATTGGTCAGCTCCGGAACGGCCAATGGTTGAGGGTCTCGCAACGGCAGGCGCTTTTTGCCTCTCTTTTAAAATTCAAACGGTCTGGCTTTCAGTAAATCTCCTCCTGCGCATTTTATAGAGTCACTCTTGTAGGTCTTGGTCTTCTAGAAGTATCTACTAATCCCTGGCCCTATTTTAAGAGAGGGTCACACCCAGAGTTATTGGCTTATTGAGTCGTGACGAAAGAACAGCGGCGATAATCCGTGCCAAATACTAACTGCCTACGGCCATTCAGCCCAGGAAAGTTGGATTTCTTGCCCAAACGATTTTCAGGCTGAAGCTCGGCAGAATCAGGGTCATTGCCCGCTCAGCATGGCCTTGAGCACCCGGAGCATGCGCAGCCGAGTGGCCTTGTCCTGCTTATCAACCAGAGCACGAATCTCTATCGCGGAAGTGTCCAGCGGTTGCCGCTCATCGCCCAGGCTCATGAGTTCGGCCAGGGTGACATGGAGGGCCTTGGCCAAGGCCGTTAGGGTGACCAGGGTCGGGTTGCCGCGTCCTCGTTCTATCTCGCCCAAGTGCTTGAGGGAGATATCGGCACCTTCGGCTAGCTGCTCTTGGGTCAAGCCAAGGGAATCGCGCAAAGCGCGTATGTTGTGGCCAAGTTGGTATGATAATTTTGGCATGATTGTTCCTTTTGGTAGGAACTATACTTCTCATGCCAGAAAGTCAGAACCGGCCAAAGTACTTATTTTTTGCTTGCAAATAGGTACTTTACTTCGCATTATGGCGACAAAAAGAGGAAGCAAAGGTATCCAGAAAGGGGGATGATCATATGCGATATGTCATAGGCGTCGGAATAATCTTACTGCTGACGGGATTGGTCTTGTTTGTGGGATGTGAAGACGTAATCCGGGACGATTTCAAGGTTTACGGTGATGTGGCCTACGTCGACAAGCGCTTTGACGATTACGACTCCACTTACATCTTGTCCTGGCAAATAGCCCGGCATTTGGTGGCCGCCATGAAGGTGCTCCAGGAGAATCCGGACCTGCGCGCCCTTCACACCGTGGTCTTCACCTATAACGGCGAGATGGAGGACAAGTACGGTAACAAACGGATAGACACCTGGACCCGCGTCTCAGTCCCGGTGGTGGAGTGGTTCAAATATAGCGAGGAAGTTCGGCATGATACCCACGAAATCCGCAAGCGCGTACTGGCGGACTGGATTGTGGAGGGGTTCCCGTATTCGGCGGCGTTACAAAAACAATTGGTTAACTAGCCAGGGTTGCTATGTCTAGTACTTTCCTCAGAATGCATGCGGGTAGATTCGTAATGATTTTAATTACATACCGTTCCTATGGATGTTGTCAGGACATTCTCAATGGCCTGGGTTGCATTTGTTGTGACATAATGAATACAGGCGTTGGCTCTGGGACAAACGCATGAGTTGGAGTCAACTATGCTCATCATCGGCAGATTAGAAAAATCAATACAGGGCCTGTCAATCGGGATTTTTCTTGTATTGGCGCTGCTGGTAGGTTCTTCTCAAGCTGAAGAGCTTACCCAACAAGAGCGAAAATACTTACAGCAAAAGGGCACAATCTTATTTATCAGTCAGACGCATTATCCCCCCTTTGAATTTTTGGGCCAAGATGGTGACCACACGGGTATGTCCATTGAGCTTGCCCGCTGGATTGCCACTAGATTTGGTTTTAAAACTCGCTTTATCGACTCCAGCTTCAAACAGGCACAAGAGGCAGTGCTCAGCGGCAAGGCTGATGTAATCACTAGTCTTTTCTACAGCAAAAAGCGCGACCAAGTATTCGATTTCACCCAAATCATGTTTTCAGTGCCAGCTTCCATCTTCGTGAAGTCGGACCAGCCTGACATAAAACGGTTAGAAGATTTAAACGGCAAAACCATCGCCATGCAGGCTGGCGATTATGCCTATGAGTTTCTGGAATCAAGACGCATTAAGTTCAAGGTGGTCTGGACCAGCAACTTTGCCCAAGCGACCGATATGGTTATTGCCGGTAAGGCCAACGCAGTCATCGGCGACGAGCAAATTGTGCTCTACCACATCTACTCCAACCACTTGACCGATTTAATCAAAAAGGTGGGCATGCCGCTCTATGTTGGTCAGAACTGCATGGGAGTGAAACACGGGAATCATGTTTTACAAAGTATCCTCAACAAGGGTATATCCCTGGCCAAGGCAACCGGCACACTGGACCGGATAAACACCACCTGGCTAGGGGTTCAATATAAAGTTGGCGAACCCTTTGTCGTTAGAAATCTATACTACTTCCTGGCAGGTGCGGGACTTTTAATAGCCTTGGCATTATTAGCCTGGCTGTGGAACATTCGACTTCGTATTCTGGTGAACAAGCGCACTGAAGCCTTATCCCATTCTGAGGCGACTCTCAGCGCTATTCTGGACAGTTCTCCCTTGGGAATCGGCCTGGTGAAGAATCAGGCGATGGTCTGGCACAACCAGGCTTTGGAAAAGATGCTGGGTTCCGGACCAAAGGAGTTGGACGGACAAAATCCTGCAAAGTTCTTTCCCAATGCGGTTTCCTTTGGCCGCACTGCTGCAACCATCGGCAAGTCTCTGAATGAAACGGGCGAAGCGGTGGTTGAGGCCAAATGCGTGCGTATGGATGGTACAACTATTGATTGTGTAGTCCATTGCGCCTTTCTGGGAGATGGTGAAGACGGCGATACCATCATTGTCATCGCTCAGGATATTAGTGAGCAAAAGCGGGCCCAGGCAAAACTGGCCGAAAGTGAAGAGAGGTATCGGCTGCTGGCCGAGCACGCCTCGGATGTTATTTGGAGTATCGACAAAGATTTCAAGGTGACTTATGTCAGCCCGTCAGTGGAAAAACTCCGCGGGTTCACGCCTGCGGAAGTAGTGGGGCAACCCCTGGAAAAGACCCTTAGCCCCAAATCCATGCAGTTAGTCCGTGAAGTTATCAAGAAAATTACTGCTCAAATAGTGAGAGGGGAGCACGACATTCCTTCGTTTACCCTAGAGCTTGAGCAGCCGCGCAAGGACGGCTCTACGGTGTGGACCGAGGTGGTGGTTGATGTGGTTTTTAATGCCCAGGGTAATTATAGCCACTTGCAGGGAGTGAGCAGAAACATCACTCTGCGCAGGGAATTAGAGGCCAAAATTAGGGAAGCCCAAAAGATAGAATACCTTGGGACCTTGTCCGCAGGTATAGCTCACGAATTTAACAATATCATGGCTGTAATTATGGGTTATGCGGAGCTGGCATTGGGCGATATCGCCGACCCCCCGGCACTAAACAACCAGTTGAATGAGATTATTAATGCAGCGATAAGGGCAAAAAAATTAGTTCGTCAAATACTCATATTTAGTAGGCAAATAGAAACTGAAAAGGAGCCCGTCGATCTGGGTGAAGAGTTGCCGCGAACCATTGAGTCCATCAAACACACTCTGCCCAAAATGATCGAGGTTGAAGTTAACTTGACCCCAAATCTCGGCAAAATCAATGGCAGTGGGAACTTAATCAAGCAGATAATTAGCAACCTGGCCTCCAATGCCCGGGATGCCATGCCCTTGGGGGGTAAGCTGATATTAGAAGCCAGCAATGTAAATCTGGACGAAGATTTTTGCAAAACCCGTCCTGGACTTAGCCCCGGTCCTCATGTGGTATTGCGGGTGACTGATACGGGCCAGGGCATGGACCAGCACACCTTGAGACAGATGTATGACCCATTTTTCACCACCAAGGAAGTCGGGAAGGGAACCGGCTTGGGGCTTGCCATTGTTCATGGCATAGTTAAGTCACATGGAGGCTATATATCCTGCCAAAGCCAACCGGGGCAAGGCACCAAATTCGAAGTGTTTTTACCTGCCCTGGCTGCTACGGGCTGCTGAGGACCATTTTTTATGTAACTGAAGCTATAGTTATAGAAATTAGGATCGAAAAGGCAACCCCTGATGGCGGAAAAGGAAGAATTAAAAAGTAAGCTCTTAAAAGAGCTTCGTGAACGTGAAGAACGCTACAGTAATATAGCGGAGACCAGCCCGGATGCCATCATTACCGCTGCCTCTGACGGGCGCATTTTGACTATGAACCATGCTGGCCTGAAGATGTTCGGTTACGGCCCTGAGATAATTGGCCAAACGGTGGAAAAATTGATACCGCCTCACTTACGGGAAGCTCATCGAGAAGGAGTTCGGCGTTATCTTGCCACGAAGGTTCCTCACATTATCGGCCAAGTGGTGGAATTGTCAGCATTACGGGCGGATGGCACGGTGTTCCCCATTGAGCTAACACTTTCAGCCTGGGAGGGTACAGAGGGCGTCGTTTTCGGCTCTATTATTAGGGATATAAGCCAACGCAAAAAGATTGAGTCAGTAAAAGAAGACGTCGCTCACATGATAAGCCACGATCTTCGCTCCCCTTTGGTGGGTATAGTCGGGCTGGCTAACCGTTTGGCAGTAAGTGACAACCTGGCGCCTAAACAAGCCAAGGCTGTTCTTACCATTAGCGAACTCGGTCAAAGAATGCTGAATATGCTTGACCGCTCACGGGATTTTTTACAACTGAAAGAAGGCACCTATCAGCTTCGACCTGAAGCCGTGAATTTATTTATGATCACACAAAAAGTTAAGTATCAGCTGAAAGAAATGGCAACGGCCAGACAGGTGAGGGTTAGAATCATTAGGATACTCGATAAAAAAGAGAAGCCGCAAATCAATGGCGACCCATTGCTACTGGAAAATTTGCTTACCAATTTGGTGAAAAACGCTATCGAGGCCAGCCCCGCTAATAGTCCGGTGGAAATATCGTTTGCACGTGTGGCACTTAAGCAAGCTTCTGCCTGGAGAGTAGACGTGCATAATCAAGGAGTAATTCCGCTGGAAGTGCGAACACGTTTCTTCGATGCATACGTCACGGCTGGCAAACCCCACGGCTCTGGGTTGGGCACGCACAACGCAATGATGGTGGCCAGGGCACACGGTGGGGAAATATCCTTCACCACCGACGACGAACAGGGCACTCATTTATTGGTAGACTTGCCAGAAAAACCCCATGGACAGAACCGCTAATTGCGTGTCGATTCTTATGGTTGCGCTGTCCAACTTAAGACGCGGACGGGCACTTGGGTATAACCAGTCAAAATGAGCTAAAGGAGGATTTATGCAACCCATAGGACCCTTGATGCATGAACACCGTTTAATTGAGCGTATGGTTGCTTTAATTACTAAACAGGCAGAAGCCATTCAAAGAGGCGTTGAACCTGACCCCGAATTCATTGGCGGTGCAGTGGAATTCTTCCGGGTCTACGCCGACCGTTGCCACCACGGCAAAGAAGAGGAACTACTTTTCAAAGAACTTGGCAACAAAAATCTCAGTCCCGAATTGTCGGAAGTGATGAGAGAATTGATTCAGGAGCACAAGCAGGGCCGCATCATGGTTGGCAGCCTTAACAAAGCAAATCAGAATCATGTAATGCAAGGCGCTGGTCATGACGAAGTGGTGCGCCTACTCACTGAATTGGCTTCTTTCTATCCCAAACACATAGAAAAAGAGGACAAGCATTTCTTCTTTCCAGTGATGGATTATTTCACCAGGGAGGAAATGGACCGCATGCTAAAAGAGTTCGAAGAATTTGATCAGCAAATGATCCATAGCCTATTCCGCAAAAAGGTGGAAAGCTGGGAAGTAGCTTCTTAATTCAACGGAGGGGTAATATGACAAACGAGGGGCCGCGCCTGAAACGAATCTATGACCAAGCTGAACCGTCCGACGGCAAACGGTACCTCGTGGATCGGCTATGGCCCAGAGGAGTCGGAAAAACCGAAGCCAAGCTAGATGGCTGGCTCAAGGAGTTAGCCCCCAGCGATGAGTTGAGGAAATGGTTCGGCCATGACCCCGATCGTTGGGGTGAGTTTAAAAGACGTTACCACTTTGAACTTAAGTCCAAAGCCAAAAAAGCGCTGCTAAGTAAATTGGCGCTGGAGCAGCGCAAAGAAACTATAACCCTCTTGTATGCCGCCACGGATAGGGAACACAACAACGCCGTCGTCCTGCGGGATGAGTTGTTGAGCAGGAATCATCTAACTGGACAACACTCCATGCCTAAGCTATGACCTTGAATCAATTTTGTCAGCATCCTGGGCCAGAAGCATGTCCAACCACCCTTCCTCGAAATGCTTTTTCATATCCGACCGTCCCAATAGTGTCACGGATAATTTTCGAGGAGAAAAGGCCCCAAGCCACTGACGGGAATTACGGTGGATGTCGGGCCGAATCCGACACCATGCACTTTACGGCGTCGGAGGCTCAACCTGGGAGACAGTGCGGCATCAGCCGCATAATCTCGGATGATGGGCTCAGGGAACAACGACTGGAGGCACCGTGCCAGAGTACCACGACCAGCCCTGGCCAAGCCCCGAGTGGCCGCGCTTCATCCTGCACCATCTTCCCGTGGGGGTATTCACGGTTGATTCCTCGCTGAGAGTCAATTATATGAATCCCAAGGCTGAGGAGCTCACAGGCCGTAGCGCCGAACAATCCCACGGACAGCATTGCGGTTCGGTGCTGAGGGGCGGGCTCTGTGACCAGGATTGTCCCCTGCGCAAGGTCCTTCACCAGGGGCGTAGCACGGTCACGGTTGAAACCACGATCACTCGGGCCGACGGCCGTCAGGTCCCGGTATCCTTGCGCATCGCAGCCATGTACGACCCACAGGGTGACCTGATGGGGGCGGTGGAACTCTTCGCCGACATCAGCCAGATCAAGCGCCTGGAGGCAGAGCGCTCCCAGACCTTGTCCATGTTCGCCCATGACATGAAATCCCCCCTGATCACAGTGGGGGGCTTGGTGGAGCGCCTCCTGCAAGGGCGGGCCGGGGAATTGAAGGCCAAGCAACTCGAGTACCTCAAGATCGTCAACGCCCAAATCAGACGGGTGCAGTCCATGGCTCTGGACTTTCTGGACACCGCCCGTTTAGGCAAAGAAGGCCCGGAGCTAGTCACCGCCCCTGTGGAACTGGACAGCTTTTTGCAAACTTTGAGCCAGGAATACGCCCAACGGATGTTGGAAGCCGGTTTTGATCTGGAGCTTAAACTGGAACCGTCCCTACCCTTGGTGCTGGCCGATTCCCAGCGGCTCGCCCGGGTGTTTACCAACTTGCTGGAAAACGCCATACGTTATGCCGGTGGGGGTGCGTTGTGCCTGGAGGCCTTCCGCGACGGGCCGGAGTGGGTGGTTGTGAGGGTTAGCGACCAAGGCCCCGGCCTGAGCCGCGAGGACCTGAAAAAGCTTTTCACGCCATTTTTCAGGGGTAGCGCGGCCCAAGGCATTGAAGGCACCGGTCTCGGTCTGGCTGCGGTCAAGGCCATCGTGGAGGCCCATGGTGGTTTGGTTGAAGCGGAAAACCTGTCCCAAGGCGGAGCACGCTTCACCCTACGGCTGCCCGCCGCCAAGGGACGGGAAGAAATCTAACTCGATGCCGGGCAGGGTGATGAGGCCACAAGTGCCATCGTTTCGAAGCCAATCAGACTAAGTTGAAGATGGGAGCCTTCACCGATAAATTGCTGCACATGATCAGGGAGTTCCGTTGGAAGGGTGAAGACGTAAAGCGATCCATTGAATGGATAAAACGGCTCATCAAAAAAGCAGCTCACCGGAATTCGCAGCATGGCCAGCGCTGGTGGGTGCATGTAGCTTCGGCGTCCCCACTGGCCCACCAGTATCAAAAGGTGCTGGATGCTGGCTGAGAATGGATGCTCTTTCGATCGGAGAAATGTCAATGGCCGACTATGATTGAAATTTAAGGAACTACGTTTCCCGTCTTGTTTACAGTGGCAACTCTCTATAGCAGATAAAATTTCAAACTTTAGGTGTAGCTTCATGCTTTATAGGTAAATACCAGAGTATGTAATTTTATCTGAATGGCTTATTAGGAATGCTAAATAAGTGGGTATAACAACCGATATAATTCTCCTCGTTGTGGTCGCATTCTTTTGTGGATTGCTGATGCAACGTCTGGGACAACCTCTCATACTGGGATATATTGCAGCCGGGATTATCCTCGGACCCCATACGGGCGGCCTGACGGTCTCAGATATTCACCAGATAGAACTCCTTGCCGAGATCGGTATTGCACTACTGCTGTTTGCTCTTGGGCTCGAATTTTCTCTCAAGGACCTTAAGCCTGTCAAGTTGGTTGCGTTGGTGGGAACACCGATCCAAATGGCCCTCACCGTTGGGCTCGGTTTCGGTATCGGCCACCTGATGGAAATGGATTGGAAAGCGTCGCTTTGGCTCGGTGCACTGGTTTCGCTTTCAAGTACGATGGTAATTCTAAAAACGCTGATGAACCAAGGCTGGCTGGGAACCCTATCCAGCAAGGTAATGATCGGGATGCTCATCGTTCAGGATCTGGCTGTAATCCCGATGATGATTATCCTTCCTCAACTGAATAATCCGGCCGTTGGATTGCCGACCCTTGGCTTTGCAGCGCTCAAGGCCGCAGGGTTCATAACAGGAATGGTTTTTCTTGGAACGCGATTACTTCCACGTCTGATGTCGCATATTGCCAGACTCGGCTCAAGAGAGCTTTTCCTCTTGGCGATTACCGCCATCGGGCTCGGTGTGGGCTACATTACCCACTTGTCAGGGCTCTCCTTTGCCTTTGGTGCGTTTGTCGCAGGAATGGTCTTGAGCGAGTCGGATTACGGTCACCAGGCTCTAAGCGATATCATTCCACTGCGAGACCTTTTCGGCCTACTGTTTTTTTCATCGGTCGGTATGCTTTTCGATCCGGGGTTTTTGTTCGACTACATTTGGGAAGTCATCGTGTTGGTTTTAACTGTATGCATTGGTAAAGGGCTAATATTTGCTGGTGTGTCACGTGTTTTCAAATACCATAATGTCATTCCGCTAGCTGTTGGATTAGGCCTCTTTCAAATTGGCGAATTTTCCTTTGTGTTGGCTAGAATTGGGTTGTCAACCAACTCCATCGGCAACGATCTTTACTCTTTAGTGTTAACGGCGACCATTCTGTCTATGGTGATCACGCCACTGATTTCAGGCCAGACGGCCAAAATATACGCTCTTAAGAAACGGTGGTTTCGGCATGAGAAATTGGAGGCTTCAAACATTCCTAGCCACGGACCTGAAGGGCACGTTGTTATTGCAGGTGGCGGGCGTGTAGGCTTTCAGATAGCACAAATTTTAAGGCGTCTGAATATGCAATTTATCATTATCGAGCTTGATCATAGGCGGTTTGAACAAGCCAAAGAGGCTGGCATGTCCGTAGTTTATGGCGATGCCAGTCAGGAAATTGTTCTTGAAGCGGCATCCATCAGGGCATCGGTCCTTCTGGTTTTGACAATACCCGACCTTGTGACCGCCAGAGCAACAATTTTTCATTCAAAACGCTTAAACAAACGTCTCAAAATCGTTGCACGAACTACTGGCCCGGATTACTTCGAAATGATGAAGGAGTTGGGGGTCACAGGAGTTGTCCTTCCAGAGTTTGAGGCGAGCCTTGAAATTACGCGCCAGTCCCTTCTCCACCTAAATGTTCCGCCAGCGGAGGTTCAACGTCACACAGATACCATTCGGCAGGAACTTTATGCGACGTTGCTTAATTCGAATGACAACTACCGTATACTTTCTGAACTTCGAGGGGCAGAGCAGCAGTTTGATTTGCAATGGATTATATTATGCCAGGAAAGCCCTATGGCGAATCGATCCATTGGTGAAAGTGAAATACGCAAAGTAACGGGGGCCTCTGTCGTCGGTGTTGTTAGGAATGGGCAGTTGAATCCCAATCCTGATGCCGATTTTATTTTGATGCCGGAGGACTTGGTTGCGATCATTGGAAACGAGGAGAATCGGGAGGCTTTTTGTCTTATGGCAACATCGCCAAAGTGAATCGATAAAAAAAAAAGCATAAAGAGATTAAACGAGCAACAATTTGCACAGTCTTATCATTTTCATTATTCTCAGCCCCATGAATTACGAAACTTTTCAAGTTTTTCCAAGAGGATGGCTTTAGTTTTGCATACAAACTGGATGTTTGACTTTTTGGTAGTTCTGCTCAGCACAGAGGAAAAAGAGGAAAATACTCTTGACAGGTGTCTATCTCTCGCATATCATGTGAACGTATATTCACTTGGAGAATGACTTGGCTACCGAAAAGTTAGACACCGCGACTAGGCGTGAACAGATTGCAGAGGCCGCCCTGGCTTTGATATCAGAGAAAGGTATGCAAGGGTTGGCGATTGCTTCCCTGGCTCGCAGAGTGGGGCTTGTCAACTCAGCTTTATATCGGCATTTTAATGGAAAAGATGAAGTTCTGGACGCGATGCTCGATTTGATAGGTGATCGTTTGATGGCCAATGTCAAAGCAGTACGACGGGAGTCCGCCCGTCCTTTGGATCAACTGAGACAGCTGTTGATGCGACATATACGCTTGATCAGAGAAAACCAAGCTCTTCCACGCATCGTGTTCTCTGAAGAGATATACTCCGGAAAGCCAGAAAGAAGAACTAAACTATTTAATATCATTAGCAGATATCTGACCAATGTCAGTGATATTTTCTCTGAAGGCCAAAAAAATGGGACTATCAGGCCAGACACTGACCCTTTGGTACTAGCAGTCATGTTTTTAGGTTTGATACAACCCGCAGCAATTCTGTGGCATTTAAGCAACAATAAATTTGACGTCACCAAACAGGCTGAAAAGGCATGGGGAATTTTTGCCGATGGTCTGAGCCGGTAATCTTTTTTGCGCTCAATGTGAATCTATTTTCACATTAACAGGGGTATTAAGTAATGCGTAAGAACCTCGTTGCTACGATTCTAGTCATAATATTTGCGTCTGGAGCAGGGTATTGGTACTGGCAAACCCGTCCTGAACCAAACAGTGAGGCTATCCTTGTTTCTGGAAACATAGAGGTCACTGAGGTTCAGGTAAGTTTCAGAATACCGGGTAGAACCGCCGTTAGGTTAGTTTCAGAAGGTGAAAGGATTATGAAGGGCCAGCCTGTGGCTCGCCTCGACGAAGAAGAATATTCTCGAGAGGTCGCTTTGAGCGCTGCTGAGTTGGCAGCGACAAAAGCCTTGCTCGCTGAGCTTTTGGCTGGTTCGCGACCACAAGAAATAGAAACCGCAAAGGCAATCGCTAGCCGAGCCAAAGCTGAAGCAAAAAGGTGGAAAGCAGAATATAAGCGCCAAGAGAATTTATTCCGCAAAAATGTAATACCGGCCAGAGATTTTGAAATAGCACAAACGGCTCACCAAACAGCCAGGGAGAAGTTACGCGAAGCACAAGAGCATTTAAAATTAGTTAAGGAGGGACCGAGGAAGGAAGCTATTGCGCATGCACAAGCTCAGGCTGAACGTGCCAAGGAAGCGTTGGCTCTTGCTAAGACACGCCTTGGCTTCACTATCCTTAAATCTCCTCTTAATGGTGTGGTTTTGAGTGAGCATATCGAATCCGGTGAATACGTCTATCCCGGAACTCCTGTGGTTACTGTGGGCAGGCTAGATAAGGTTTGGTTAAGAGCTTACATCAACGAAACGGATTTAGGGAGAATCAAGATAAATCAAGAGGTACAGGTTACGATAGATACATATCCAGATAAGGTTTATAGAGGCAGGATCTCCTTTATATCTCAAGAAGCAGAATTCACACCTAAAAACGTACAGACTCAAGCAGAACGCGTAAAACTAGTCTATCGGATAAAGGTTGACATCCCTAACCCTAGACAAGAATTAAAGCCAGGAATGCCTGCTGACGGCAAAATAATTACCACCCGATAATTAGGTTGAAGAATACGATGGAAGCTATCAAAAGTAATCATTTAACAAAAAGGTTTGAAAATACGGTAGCAGTTAATGATCTTAGCTTTAGTGTGAAAGAAGGCGAGATATTCGGCCTGGTAGGCCCGGATGGTGCAGGTAAAACAACGACAATGCGGCTTCTAACATCTGTAATGGACCCAACCTCTGGAGATGCCTGGATAGCAGGCCATCATGTGACTAAAGAGGCCGAAATGGTTAAAGAAAGCATAGGTTATATGAGCCAGAGATTTGGTTTATATCCTGATCTTTCAGTAATAGAAAATATCCTTTTCTATGCAAACATTTACCAGGTTCCTCGTAAAGGTAGACTAGATAAAATTGAGGAATTATTATCTTTCAGTAACCTTACACCGTTCAAGCGACGTTTAGCAGGCAATCTTTCCGGAGGGATGAAGCAAAAGTTAGGGCTTGCGTGTGCTCTAATCCACAAGCCTAAAGTCCTATTTTTAGATGAACCCACCAATGGTGTTGATCCTTCTTCACGCCGTGATTTTTGGCGTATTCTATACCAATTGTTACGCGAGAAGGTCACTATATTTCTTTCTACGGCCTACTTGGATGAAGCGGAGCGCTGCAATCGGGTAGCCCTCATGGATAAAGGCCATCTGCTTGCCATCGGCACTCCAGATGAAGTTAAAAAATTGATGAAAGGTAAAATAATTGAGTTTAGAGTCCCTCAGCCACGCCAGACTACCACATTATTGCGTGAAAAGTTGCCGGGTCACTCAGTTGGCCTTTTTGGTGATCGCGTTCATATAGTTTCATTTCACCCTGATGAAAGTATAGCAACTGCAAAAAAGATACTTAGCGAAAACAATTTCAAAGTTGATAGTGTAAAAATCGTAACTCCTGCTCTAGAAGATGTATTTGTGTCAATGCTCTCAACCCAAGCAGAGGCATCGAATGGAAACAAATAATACACATAACAATACCGCTGTTTTCGTGACAAACCTAGAAAAACGCTTTGGCAGTTTCATAGCAGTTAACAAAATCAACTTAGAAGTTTATTCTGGAGAAATCTTTGGCTTTTTGGGGCCTAATGGGGCTGGGAAGTCAACTACCATCAGAATGTTATGTGGTATTTTAGAACCGACTGACGGCTTTGGCAAAGTAGCTGACTTCGACATTCGAAGCGAACAGGAAAAAATTAAATCTCATATTGGTTATATGAGTCAAAAATTTTCACTCTACGAAGACCTTACAGTAGAGGAAAACATCGACTTCTACAGCGGTATTTATCGCATCCCCTCTCACCTAAGGAACAAGCGCAAAGATTGGGTCTTGGAGATGGCAGGGCTTCGGGAACATCGTAAATCTTTAACTAAGATACTATCTGGTGGCTGGAAACAAAGGCTGTCTTTAGGCTGCGCGATCTTGCATGAGCCACCAATCATCTTTTTAGATGAACCGACATCCGGCGTAGACCCCGTCAGCCGTCGTCAATTTTGGGACCTTATTTATGAATTAGCCGGTAAGGGTATAACCATTTTCGTGACAACACATTATATGGATGAGGCGGAATATTGTGATCGCATAGCTCTAATATATCGCGGTGAATTAATTGCACTGGGTTCTCCGGAAATCCTCAAAAATGAAAAGATGAAAGAAGATGTTCTTTCTGTTGTATGTAGTCGGCCACAAGATGCGATGGAAGGTATTGAAAAGCTTTCCGGTATCAAAGAGGTAGCTCTTTTTGGTAAAGGTTTGCATGTAGTGGTGAATAACGGCAAAAAGTCTATTTCTCTTTTATCTAGTTTTCTAAATGAAAATGGCTATATCGTTGACCAAATTGAGATTATTACTCCATCGATGGAGGACGTTTTTGTTTCGCTCGTTGAAGCTCGTGACCGAGAGAGCCTTTCCCAAGTAGAGGTCACTCAATGAGGCTTAGCCGCATCATAGCAATTGCGCACAAAGAATTTATTCATGTCCTGCGCGACCCTCGTAGTCTAGGCATGGCTGTCGCTATTCCTATGTTATTGCTCGTCTTGTTTGGTTATGCTCTTACACTTGATGTTGATAAAGTTCCAATCGTTTTTTGGGATCAAAGCCATTCAGTGGACAGCAGGGAATTCATAAGTAGATTTGTTGCATCCCCTTACTTTACTGTAAAAGAATCAGTAGATAATTATGCTAATCTTGAGCACGCCATTGATACAGGTGATGTATTGATGGCAGCTGTTATCCCTTCAGATTTCCCTAGGCAATCTCACAGCAGCAATCAGGCCTTTGTCCAGCTAGTGTTAGATGGCAGTGACTCTAATACCGCAACGATAGCTTTGGGTTACGCTGAAGGTGTGGTGCAAGCCTACTCTCGTCAAATAAACACTATAAAATATCAGCGACTTGGAGGTCGCACGGTAACCAGCCCTGTTGACTTCAAGCCCAGGGTTTGGTTCAACCCTGACTTGGAATCCAAGAATTACATTATTCCTGGCCTTATCGCTGTAATTATGATGGTTATAGCGGCTCTGCTGACCTCTTTGACCGTTGCTAGAGAATGGGAAAGAGGGACTATGGAACAGTTAGTTTCAACCCCTGTGAAGGGACCAGAGTTGATTTTAGGTAAGTTCCTTCCCTATTTCATAATTGGCATGGTGGATGTACTTTTGGCGGTCCTCATGGGCGAGTTCCTTTTCCAGGTACCATTACGAGGAAGCCCAGCACTATTATTCTCAATAGCGGCTGTTTTTCTCGGGGGGGCTCTTTCGCTAGGCCTGCTTATCAGCACAATCACAAAAAGCCAATTATTAGCCAGCCAATTAGCTATGGTACTGACTTTTCTCCCCTCATTTTTATTATCAGGATTCATGTACGCCATAAGCAACATGCCTAAGGCAATTCAGCTTATAACCCATCTTGTTCCTGCAAGTTATTTTGTAACAATATTAAAAGGAATATATTTGAAAGGAATCGGTTTGGAAATATTAATTTATGAAGCGTCGCTTTTAACGATATTTGGAGGCGCTATGCTTCTAATATCTATTTTTAAATTCAAAAAGAAGTTAGCATAGCCATGCTAGAGCGAATTAAACATATGCTTATAAAAGAGTTTATTCAGATATTTCGTGATCCCAAGATGAAGGGCGTGATTTTTTTAATGCCCCTGATCCAAGCCATGGTTTTTGGGTATGCCGTAACTACAGATGTGCGAGATGTAAAAATGGCTATCTATGATAGTGATGCTAGCCAACTAAGCAGAGAGCTGACTGCACGTTTTGTTAACTCAGGATACTTTATTATTGCCAATAGAGTTGAGAACAATAACCAGATAAATAAATTAATGGATCAAGGAAGCATCAGGGCTGTTCTAAAAATTAATAAGGGATTTCAAAACGATTTGGTGAAGGGATTAAAAGTACCCTTACAGCTTATAGTCGATGGCACTGATTCAAATACAGCAGGCATTATATTGAGTTATAGTGCCAAAATAGTTGGTCAATTTTCAGATAATATTCTTTTGAAAAAACTTATGCGGTCACCTGTAAAAACATTTAATAGCGGAGGGACTACTCTAGAGACACGGGCTTGGTTTAATGAAAACCTTGAAAGTAGAAACTTTTATGTACCCGGTGTAATAGCCATCATTGTCATGTTGATAACTCTTATGTTAACAAGCATGGCAATAGTTCGCGAGAAGGAAATAGGTACCATGGAACAGATAATGGTCACACCCATCTCGCCATTAGAATTCATCCTGGGTAAAACCGTGCCTTTTGCTCTAATCGGATTTGCTGACGTATTGTTAATCACTGGTATAGCTGTTTTTTGGTTTGATGTACCTGTACGCGGCAGTATAGCGCTTTTGTTTATAGCTACTGCTTTATACCTCATGACCACCCTTGGGATCGGTTTGCTTATTTCCACGGTCAGCCAAACTCAGCAGCAAGCCATGATGAGCACTTTTTTCTTTTATTTCCCGGCAACACTTCTATCTGGGTTTATGTTTCCAATAGCAAACATGCCCATAATAATACAATGGCTTACATACTTAAATCCACTACGTTATTTTTTAGTCATCATCAGGGGCATATTCCTTAAAGGCGTAGGGCCAGATATTTTATGGCCTCAAATGCTTGTCCTTGCAGTAATGGGCCTGGCCACTCTTCTATTAGCTTCTAGCAGATTCCGCAAAACCATAGCTTAACCGTACCTTGGAGCCAACCATGTTATCTTATATAAAAACAAGTTCACCAAGTAAGCACCTTATTATCTTAGTATTCCTTCTATGCATACTAATTAATGCCGCTAGTTCCGCTGCTGAGAAGCCAATAAAAATAGACCATGAGAATGCGGCTCTCACCTTGACAGAGTGTGTCAGGATTTCTTTGAAAAATAATCCTGTAATGCGGATTGGAAAAGAAGGCGTATTTTCAGCAGGCGAAGAAATCGGCGAAATGAAAGCCCCTTATTATCCAGAAATAAGTTTGCAGTCTGGCTTTAAAAGATGGCAAACCCATGCTTTTCTCCCTAGTGGCCTATCACGGCCGGACATCCCTACAGTAATCGGGCCGACCGATGATTGGAGCGCTGGCCTACAAGCACGGTTTCTACTATTCGACAGCGGCCTTCGCAAAGCAAGGTTGGAAAGGTCCAAGGCTAAATTTGGTGAGGCGCAAGAAGACAACCAAAGATTGCGTCAAGAGTTGATTCTTAGTGTGCATAAGAGTTTTTTTGCCTTAGAGGCAGCATACCAAGCTGATTCTGTGTCAAGACGGAGCTTAGAAAGGGCTAATGAACATTTACGTCTAGCGAAAATTCGCCATGATGCTGGAGCTGTCCCCCAGGCTGACGTCATTAAGGCAAAGGTTCAAGTGGCTCAAGCCGAGCTTTCGTTGGTCCGAGCAAAAAACATGGTCCGTATAGCCCAGGGTGGTCTTAACACGGCTATGGGCCTGTCTGTGGGCAGGCCAACAAGAGTAAGGCCTGAATCGGCCAAACTAATTTTTGAGCCTCAGGTAGATTTGACACTGATGCTTAAGCAAGCAGAGCAACAACGGCCAGTAGTAAAAGCCGCTGTCCAGCGCATTATTGCGGCTGAACAGAATGTTAATGCAGCTGAAAGTAAATGGGGTCCTGTTATACGGGCAGAAGGCGGCTATGGTTGGCGTGATGATGAATTAGCTCCCCATGATGAGGCATGGTCAGCAGGCATTGTTTTAGAACTCCCCATGTTTACAGGCTTTGCAAGAACGCATGGTGTAGATAAAAACCGTGCAGAGCTTCGAAGAGCCGAAGCTGACCGAGATCGGATAATAAACCAAGTGCGAGAAGAGGTCTGGGCATCTATTAGTAATTTACGAGAGGCCAAAGAGGCGGTACAAGCTGCACGGGTTCTCGTGGTAGAAGCAAATGAAGATTTGCGTACTAGTCGTGAACGTTATTCTGTTGGGGCTGGGACTATAACTGACTTAATTGATTCCGAAACTTCTTTAGCAAAGGCTGAAGGAAATGCTGTGGAGGCTAAATGGAATCTCCACACTGCTGATTCTCAGCTTAAATACTCACTTGGCAAGCTAACGCAATAGATGAACATGAAACTTAAAACAATAGCCCTATGTATTTCTATTTTAGCTGGGGTACTCGGAGTTTGGCATTTTGAAAAAGCGCTTCCATCTTGGAAAGACGAAAGCTTTCTCATGATTGCTACCGATATACTGTTTTTAATTTTGACATTTATTTTGGTGGCTGTGGTGTGCCATTTTATAATTTGGGAATTCGCACTAAAAGAAATAAATGACCGCACTATGAACAAATAAATGCTGCGGTTTTAGTCAACCAAAGAAATTTGCAACACATCGTAATGCTCCAAAATTAGATTGTTAAAAACATCTTTAAAATGATTACATAGCAGATTATTTATAATGACATAGCAAGATTTCAACTTAACCTATAAGGAGAGGCCAATGAAGAAAATATCTATATATGTCGACGGCAAATTTAAAAGTCATAACTTCAATAGTTTGCTCATCCATGATTCGCCATACTTCAAAATTAATAATTTCAACTTTGAGCCTGGGCAAGAATTGCCAATACATGCACACAACATAGATGGACAGGTTAGCATTTTGGTGCTAGAGGGCGAAGGTGTGTTTTTGGGTGAAGACGCTAGCCTTCCTGCAAAACAGGGCGACATTTTTATTTGCGACATTGCCGAACCTCACGGGATAAAGGCCAAAAGTCACTTAAGAGTGATAGTGACCATCGCTCCACCAATTTAATTAATATAATTTGGGTAAAACAATCAACTTTCCTCTATTAGCGCTGCTATTATTTTGATAGGAGCTGGACGGATCAACAAATTATGATTCCACAGAAGTCTATGAAGGGGATTTTTTGTAAACTATCCCTATTTCCTGAGATCATTTGGGATGTTACACTAGCAACATCTGCACAAGGAGTTAGAGGTGAAACCGTCTGATGAGATCATCGCTGAACACGAGGCTGTGTTAAAAGTTTTAGATATTTTAGAGCTTATTTGTGATGAGTCTTCCGAATCGCCTCAAATGCCTTTAGCGCATATTGAATATATTATAGATTTTTTCAGTATATTTGTTGATAAATGTCACCATGGAAAGGAAGAGGATATTTTATTTCCAGAGCTATACATCGTTGGAACGTTGCAGCAGAAAGATTTTGTTGATTTTTTGATAAAAGAACATCAGAAGGCACGCGTCTTGGTACAGGAGATGCTAGAAACAATAAAAGTAATGAAAGGTGCCGACGGCCTTTTGACTACTCCGGCAAGCGAAGCTGCTGCAGATAAACTAATAGCCGTCTCACGATCATATATAAACTTGATGCGGTTTCATATTAATAATGAGAACCAAAACCTGTTGCCGCTAATTGAAAAGCTTTTTTCGAGAGCCAAACAGGATGAATTTTTGACGCTTTTCGAGCAGCTTGAATCTGAAAGAATAGGAGGCGGCCTGCACGAAAAATTCCACAACATGGTCCATAAGCTCTCTTTAATTTATATTTCCTAGGCTAACCACATAGATAGGCTTGTATGAAGGGAAGTTCGTTGTCTAGTGGCGGGAGTGCTGGCCATTAAATAATAGGATTATTGCTGATATTTTAGCAGCTTAAGCTAAATTAGATATTTACAATATTTTGGCAGAAACTTCTATATTTGTTGGTGGCGATGAGCTTTGGGCGATTATAATGATAACTGTAGGCGCATGTTCAGTACCCTACCATATAATAAGTGATAGCTCATCGGCTCTGGCGGTGGAGAGATACGAAAGGATATGTAAAGCATGGGAAAGATATACATAAGCTAGTTCGACAGGGAGCGTTTAGAAAACCTCATCAGTTATGCCTGGGAAAAGCAAAGTAGAGACAAGAAGCACTTGCAGGAATTGCAAGAAGAGCTTGATGAGGCCGAGATAGTTGAACCCAGCCAGGTGCCGCCCGATATTGTGACCATGAACTCCGTGGTAAAGGTACGGGACTTGGATACTGGCGAGCAAGAGGAATACTGTTTAGTCTTTCCCGGCAACGCTGATACTGTAAGCAACAAGATTTCGGTACTGGCTCCTTTGGGCACCGCAATCATAGGAACCAAGGTATGCAAAACTATAAACTTTGAAACTCCCTCGGGCACAAAACGGTTAGTGGTGGATGAAATCATATATCAACCTGAAGCCGCCGGAGATTACCATTTGTAATCAGCGCGAGGTATAAAAAGACGGTGATAACGCCAGTGAGGCAAGATTGGCTAGTCGCAGCATTTGAAGGAAGTTTGTGCAGATACTACAAGACATCTTGACGAGGAAACTAGTCTACTGATTTTTCTCGGCCCGTCAAAATTGTTGCAAGGAACCGCACCCTTGCGGGTACGTCACGATTGTGGTCCGCAGATACTTAGCCCGTTTGACTGTCAAACGAATTGTTTTTTAAGCCAGTCGACAACGACAGGAGTTATACGTTAAGCAGCAAAAACGAGGAGAAAAACCATGTTTTGCTTTCAGTGTCAAGAAACCGCAAAAAACACCGGATGCACCGTTAGAGGCGTCTGTGGCAAGCCGGAAGAAACAGCTAACCTACAAGACCTTTTGATCTTCGTGCTCAAGGGTATATCGATCTATGGTGAAAAACTCAAAGAATTAGGCCTACCGGATCGTAGTAATGATGAGTTCATTGCCCAGGGCCTGTTCTCTACCATCACCAACGCCAACTGGGATAACACTCGCTTCACGGCGTTCATTCAGGATGGACTTGAGCGGCGTGACCGGATGCGGAAACACTTCCTAGCCACCTACAAGGAAAAACGCGGCCGGGAGTTCGATGGCCAGTTGCCCGAGGCTGCCACCTGGACCGGACGGCCGGAGTCTTTTGCGGACAAGGCCAAACAGGTAGGCGTTTTGGCCACCCATAACGAAGACGTGCGTTCACTGCGCGAGTTGTTGACCATCGGCCTCAAGGGAATCGCGGCCTATGCTGACCACGCCGCCATTCTGGGTTTTAAAAGGGATGAGATCAACAACTTCATGATGAAGGCCCTGGCTTCCACGACCAAGGATTTGGCCGTGGATCAAATGGTCGATCTAGTCATGGAGACGGGCAAGATCGCAGTGGACACCATGGCCCTATTGGACGAGGCCAATACCACCACTTATGGACATCCGGAAATCACCGAAGTGAGTATCGGTGTGGGCAAAAATCCCGGCATCCTGATTTCAGGTCACGACCTCAAGGACATGGAGGAACTACTCAAACAGACCGAGGGTAGCGGGGTCGATGTTTACACCCACGGTGAAATGCTGCCAGCCAATTACTACCCTGCTTTTAAGAAGTACAGCCACTTCGTGGGAAACTACGGCGGATCTTGGTGGCACCAGAACCAGGAATTCGAATCCTTCAACGGCCCCATCCTGTTAACCACTAACTGCTTGGTGCCACTCAAAAAGGATAATACCTATCTGGATCGGCTGTTCACCACCGGCGTGGTGGGATACGAAGGTGCTACCCACATTCCCGACCGACCGGAAGACGGGGCCAAGGATTTCTCGACCCTGATCGCCAAGGCCAAAACTTGTCCACCGCCCACGGAGATCGAATCTGGCACCATTGTGGGTGGGTTTGCTCGTAATCAAGTCCTGGCCTTGGCAGACAAGGTGGTGGAGGCGGTAAAATCCGGGGCCATAAAACGCTTCGTGGTGATGGCTGGCTGCGACGGGCGACACAAGACGCGCGAATACTATACTGAGGTAGCCCAGAACTTGCCGGCGGACACGGTGATACTTACCGCTGGTTGCGCCAAGTACCGCTACAACAAGCTTGACCTGGGCGAGATAGGGGGCATCCCCCGGGTGTTGGACGCAGGGCAATGCAACGACTCATACTCCTTGGCTGTGATCGCTTTGAAGTTGAAGGAAGTGTTCGGACTCGGAGACATCAATGATTTGCCCGTTTCCTATGACATCGCCTGGTATGAGCAAAAGGCGGTTGCCGTGTTGCTGGCTCTTTTGTATCTCGGAGTCAAGGGTATTCGGTTGGGTCCGACCCTTCCTGGATTCTTATCGCCAAATGTGGCCAAGGTCCTGGTCGAGAATTTCGACTTGAAGCCCATTGGCGAGGTGGAAGGCGATATAGCGGCCATGATGGCAGGCAACTAGTCGGAGCATTTTGGCAAGAAAGGATTAGTGATGGACAAGTGGCGTTGCGTTCCTTGCGACTATATTTACGATCCCGAAGAAGGGGACCCCGAAGCGAATATTCCGCCTGGAACCGCTTTTGAAAACCTGCCGGATGATTGGGAGTGCCCTATCTGCGGGGTAGGAAAAGACGACTTTGAAAAAATAATATAGGTTCCCTAACATGGTAATGATCCTGAGCCATGACATTAATGGCTCAGGATATTTTTTTTTTCAAATATTTTGTTTCATCTCTCTTGCCGCCCTATACCCATCCCGAATGATAGCCCGTCCTGTTTGTTCCCCCACCATCATACCTATGGCAATACAGACCAAGGCCAATACCAAGGGCTCGGCGTTACCGTCCACCAAGGCCAGCGCCTTGCGAACGTACCGATGAATCTCCCCAGGTTCGAAGGATTGCTCCCGGGTAAGGCTCTCCTGCTGCTCGAAAAACTCCTCAAGAGACTGCGGTTTCAGCGGCATTGGCGATCCTCCTTTCAAGCAAATGGCTACGCCAGGGGCAGCTTGGACGTATCCAGACCCCACTTGGGCGGATAGAACGGCTCGATTTTGGGTTTGTCGGGGTCATAGGCGAAGTGGAAGCGGACGGTCTTGCGCTTGTCGCTCAGGTGGGGGTGAGAAATCCTTGTATATTTGGCTAGTTCACAGAAAATATTTTGGCAGTCGATCAAGTGGAGCGGCCTGCCGTACAGATTCTTGAAGTCATAGCCGTATTGGGCAGGCAACCACTCCTGCGAATCAACCATGTGCCGGACCGCATCCTCATAGCCGGTGGATGGGATGTCGCCGTAACACTTGGTGATGCCGCTTTTAGCACCAGGCCCGCATACCACGTAGTCGTTCTCGCTGAAATTGATGTAAGGCGAGTAGTTCAGATCAATGGCAAACTGGTAGGCCAGCCAAGAGCCCACGCCGGGAATATCCTGTATGAGGTTGGCGACCCGCCGAAGGCTCTTAGCTTCAAGTATACGCTGGAACAGACCGGATAGCTCGGCCTGCTTCAAGGCCAGCAGATGATTGCCGTGCTTGTCCGGGTACGGTCCCTGCACTCGGCCCGCATTGTAACAGGTGTTGTAGATGGACCTTTCTTGCTGTCGCAACTGGTCGAAAATCTGGACATAGCGGTCCAAGTTGAAGTTAGCCAGCGTGACCGGGAAGAAGTGCTTCTCCACCCACTGCCAGGTGCTTATCAGGTTAAACCTCTTGAACAGCAAGATACGGAACACCATATCTTCAGGCGTGTACTCTATGCCGTCCTGGGGATAGATCACATTACGTAGCAGGTATTGGCTAACCCGATCGGATGCACGGTAGGCATTGGTAAACTTGTACTCCTGCAAGATCGGGTCATCCGTGTAGGGCTCAGACCGCCCGGCCAGCCTGGCAAAGAAGATATTCTGCCTCTCAGCGGCCCAATACCAATAGAGCCGCAAAATCTCGTCTGACAAGCCCACCTCCTTTTCCTCTAATCAACCGTCATTAGATGTTGTTGGTACTCAAGCCGATAGTGCGGCCCGAGTCGAACCATGTTCAGCCAAGCGGGCTAATAACAGCGTATTGCTGGCTGATAAGGCATCTTGGGGCGAGAAGCCCCTTTGTCCATTAAAGCCCGGCTGCTAGAGGCTTAACCCTGGAAATACAAATCCTATGCGGGCACTAGAAAAAAGGGGTCATCTAGGAGGCCATACGAGGCTATCTAGTTTATATATTTTTCTTTTTCTGAAGTTTACGAAAACTTTTCAGCTTTCCGACTGCGCTGGAACAGGGTATACTTTGTTTAAAAGCGAGTTATTTCAAGGAGATATACCGTGTCGCAAGCCTTT
>ENA-OSEO01002617-OSEO01002617.1-sediment-metagenome-genome-assembly--contig:-NODE-2617-length-24372-cov-5.209343_pt1 | contig 24372 bp, 21 predicted proteins | sample MGYA00237883_ERZ534232 | MGnify/ENA metagenome assembly ERZ534232
GCGAGCCGCCGGGCAGCGAACACAATTACCGAGAAAGGGTGTTGAACAGAAAGCCCGATCTGATCGTCTCCGAATTCGTCAATGACGGGTGGCTTTCGGAAGCACAAGTCCAGGAGCGTTACGGGAAGATCCTTGCCGACTTCCGCGAGATCGGCGCGGAGTGGATCATTCTGACCCCGCACTATATCCGTCCAAGCTGGATGGGATTGTCGAGCCAACGGAACATCGACGAGGATCCCCGCGCCTACGTGAAAGGCGTCCGTCTCTTCGCGGAGAAGAACCAGATCGCGGTCGCCGAAGGATCGCTGCGCTACGGCCGGCTCTGGCGGCAGGGCATCCCGTACATCACCCTCATGGAGAACAACATCAACCATCCCAACGTCTACGGTCACACCCTCTTCGCCGACAGCCTCATGGCGCTTTTCCCCAAATCCGATTGAGGACGCCGGGAAATCGGGGGAAGCCTTACGAATGGCACTGCCGTCGTATCTTTCGTGATAGTTGATGCTTATGTCCTACACCGTCTCTTTCGCAGTTCCCGGCGTGGATCGTGCATCATGGGATAGTGCTGGCGGTCGCGTTTAATCATGCGCGGCTCGATGCGGCCAGGGCGGTTGGCGACCTCGTTGGCCGCGATTCGTTTCAGGGCCGACCTCCAAAGTTCTCTCTCGTCCCGGCAGGCACCGGTCGCCAGCAACATCCACGACGACAGGACCGTCTGGCAGGCCAACGTGAACCCGATCTGACGCGGCTGTTTGTCATGAACCGCCGCCGCCGTGGCGATCAGCTTGCGGATCAGATTGTACGCCAACAACGTTGCCCACAGTTCCCGCCGAACCATCTCCGGCGTCTTGCAGCGGACGTGATCCAGTCCGAGCGTCTGCTTGATGACGCGAATATCCAGTTCCGCATTCCACCGGTACCCGTAAAGGGCCGCGATCGCCTCGGCGGGATATTCCTCCGGATCGGTCAATGACGTTACGACCACCAGTTCCTTCGTCCGCTTGCCCGGTTCGGTCACCTGGAATCGTACCTGGCGGAGCGTCATCGTCTCGGGGATTTGTTCGTACTGTTCCTCGGACATCCACGCCGGCCTCTTGGGGCGTAGCCACGTGACCAGCCTGTCATCAGGCCCCAGACGCCTACCCTTGCGGAAGTCCACCGGCCGACGCTGATGCAGACGAGCGCAGAAGTGCATGCCCCGCATCCGCAACAGCGCCAGCATCAGGAACGAGCAGTAGATCCGGTCAAAGACCGCCACATCGCCGGGATGGAGACCATCCAAGATCCCCCGAAGCAGGGCGCTTTCGCCGGTCTGCTTGCCCTCGTAGGGACCGATGTTCATGTCCTGCACGGCCGCCGTCGCCAAGGACAACACCACGCACGCCCGCGCGATCGGGAACCCCGCGCCCGACCGCTGATTCCTCTGTTGGGGAAACTGCTTCTGGTTGTCATCCGTATCGGGCATGGTGAAGGTGAAGCCGTCAATGAGCTTGGGGTGCAGGCCGTGGAACAGCCAGGAACTGTCGGCCTGACTTTCGAGTCGCCGGGCTGTCTGCACCGTAAGGCGACGCAGGGCCTCCAGGTCCAGTTTGGCCCGGGCGCGACAGTAATCGCCGGTGTCGCCGGACGGCACAGGCCCGCCGCCCTGCTGCCTGTAGGTGGCGATATCAGCGACGGCCGCGGCGCAGGCGGCGCCCTTGCCGTCTTTCAGGGCCTGGGCGAGGAAGGCCCACAGGACGATGGGCGTGGAGAAGGTGGCGTTGGTGGCGAAAAGGGCGTTGCGTTCGGCGAACGCCTGCTGGATGTCGGCCGCGGACAGCACGTCGGCGAACGGCAAGCCGGGCTGATCAAGAAACGGTGCGGCGACCTGGTGAAAGCCGGCCTTGCCGGCCTGGAAGAGACCTGTTAGCTTCTGCATAGTAAAAGCCCTCCCTGACTTTTGTGAGGACACAAGCCAGGGAGGGCCATAACATCCATCGGCCCGGGAGGGCCGAAGACATTATCACAAGTCAAACATGTCAGGGCAAGGCCGATATTCTTTCAGGAACGGCCTCGCCCATGTGGGATGTCTTTCCCCAAAACACCGACTACAGACGGCAGTGCCATTCGGGAAGCCTTACCCATTTCGGCTTGGAATTGAGTATGGTGTCCCGAATGGCGGTCAACAGCCCACCATTCTATGGTGTCCCCGGATTACCACAGTACCTGGTTCGAGTTTACGTTTCCCGTCGTACTGGGCTGCGATTGTTTGCCTGTCCCCAAGATCCTGATACGGCCTTGTTTGCTTCTTTATTTGTTGAAACCCTCGTGGTTCATGAATTCCCAAATGCGCCCCATCCAGGTATAGCTGCCCGTGCCCGGAGCGGCCTTCCTCTGGAAGCAGTGATTGCGTCCGACGAGCGTGTGGAGATCGGACTGGATTCCCATCCGGCGAAGCTGCTCCCAGCATTTCACCGAATTCATCGCCGCCCAACCGTCCGCATCGCCGTGGATGAACAGGATCGGACAGGTCGCGAGGTCGAACGAGAACTCCGGGACGAACCTCGCGTCGTCCTCGTTGCCGCCCTTCGCATTAGGGGCTTCTGCGCCGTCCGTGAGCGCGTACGCCGGATAGATCGCGACCGCCCACTGCACGTTGCAGGGAATCTTGTCAAGGTCGTCGATCGGCCAATAGGAACGGCGCTGCGAGCTGGTCGCGCCCATGATCGTCAGGTGTCCGCCGGCCGAGGAGCCCATGATGCCGATGCGGTTGGGATCGAGCCCCTTCGCCGCGGCCTGGCTGCGGACGATTCGGATGGCGCGCTGCAGATCCTGCCACGCCGTCGTGTGCTTGGCCAGCCCGCCCAGCGGACGCGGCGTGCGGTATTTCATCGTTACGACCGTCATGCCCTTTTCGTTCAGGTAACGCCGCGCCGGCGCGACTTCGAATCCGTCCGGATCGTTGCCCATGTAGCTGCCGCCCGAGTAGATGATCTGGATCGCCTTCATCTTGAGTTCCTTCGGCCTATGCCATTCGAGATAAGGCAGGCACTGGTCCGTCTGCACATCCGGCATCTTGCCTTCCGGCCAGACCGGCTCCTTGCGGTATTCGCCGCGAGCATCGTCGTTCGGATAGCGGGCCATCAGATCTTCTTCCTCGCCGAGACGCCCGTCAAAATTCATCTGGCGGAGGTACTCGGCGATACGGTCGAGCCAGTGGTCGTAAGCCGTGCCGTTCTCGCCCTTGCTCGAGTCGCCCATGAAACCGTGGGGACGGTCTGCGAAGAGATGGATCTCGGCCGGGATTTTCATCCTGCGGAGTTGGCGGTAGATCTGCGTGGAGCCGTTCGGCGAATAGATGTCTGCCCCGCCGTGGAAGAGCGCCATCGGACACGTCTTCTCGTCGAACTGGAACACGTTCGAGAGCTTTACGTCGATCGCGTCGCCCTCGCGCGTGTTGGGGCCGGTAAGTCCGTCCGTGAGCGCGTAGGCGGTGTAGATCGGCACCGCCCAGTTGACGTGGCAGGGAAGCTGGTCGAGTTCGTCGACCGGCCCGTACGCCGGTGTGAGCGCGCTCGTCGCGAGCAAGACGGTCAGGTGCGAGCCCGCGGAGAACCCGAACGCGCCGATCTTCTCCGGGTCGAACCCGCGCTTCTTCGCGTCGTTGCGGACGAGACGGACGGCGCGTTGCCCATCCTCCCACGCGCTCTGGTAGATCGGCAACCCTTGCGGACGCGGCGTACGGTAGGTGAGGCTTGCGCAATCGAACCCGAGTTCGGTGAACTTCTTCGCAACCCGGTCAATCCACACCCCGTCGCAGCAACTCTGATAACCGCCGCCTGAAATGAGCAACATGCATCCGCCGTTTTTCTCCGCCGGCGCCTCGTACCAGTCGAGATACGGCATCGCATGGTCCGCCGCCTTGAATCCTGGAGCCTTCACCTCCTGGGTGGTCGCCGCGATCTGACCGGTCTGGAAATCCGGGATCTTCCCTTCCGGCCACAGCGCGACCCGCTCCCCGGCAAACGCCTGAACGGCGACCAGTAACCAAGAACAAAGAACCGCTGATAGGAATTTTGATTTTACAGCCATGCCGCGGTTATATCACCTGTGGGTATAGCAATTCAAGGGAGAAATCAGCCCAGGGGCTGACGTAGAATAGGAAAGGGATTAAAGGTTCCAGGTACATTTTCGGAGGGTTCTGCTTCCTTTATCCCTTTCGAGCCTCTCAGGGGAGGAAGACCATCGGCAAGCTCTGAGGACTGCGCTTGCCGCTACCACCCGGAGCAGGGGGACGCTCTGCCATGCTCTTGGCGGGCAGTTGCGGGGTGGGAGACGGGGCTTGGAGCGGTGCTCGGGGCAGGGCTCGCAGGAGGGTTCGGAGATCGGCTCGGACAGATTGTGCCGGGGGCAACGCCGGCTATCCCCCGGGGCCGGTCCTCATGGGGAGCAGGGAGGCTGCCGCGAGGGCGACAGGATCGATCGGCCGCAGGTCTTGATCCAGGTCCAGTGCAGGTACAGGTGCACGAGCATCAGCAGGCTGAACAGCAGGGCCAGGACGAAGTGGATATCGCCCCAGTCGTGCCGACCCAGGCCGAGCAGTTCTTTGACCTCGACCGGGCCGCGACCGCCGCGAAAGCCGCCGCCGTAGCCGTGCCCGCCGCCCGAGCCCGGCGGCAGGACCCACCTGAGAATCGTGCCCGTCGCCGCCAGGAGCAGCAGATCGATGAGACTGATCAGGTCCACGAGGAAGTTCAGCGTCATGCGTTTCATCGAAAACTCCCGGAATCCATCTGCACTTATCGGCACACATGGCGCGGCCACCTCATCCTCCTGCCTGCCGGTGCTCCTGTAAAGACAAACGCGCGCCGGCGGATTTATTGTTGACGGCCCTTCCTCAGAATGTTGTTATTTCCTGTTGTGTGTCTCGACGCTCCGGATGGCCGGCGCGGGAGGCAGGGTCCGTACTGTGCACAAGAGGAGAACGACATGCCGAACATCGGTGCCGTACTGAGAGAAGAGATTCAGCGGCTGGCACGCAAGGAGATCCGCGGGCAGACGGGGATCCTCCGTAAGGCGTCAGCCCAGTATCGCAGAGACATCGCCCGGATGAAACGCCAGATGTCCGACCTGCAGCGCAAGATCGGTCTGCTCGAAAGACAGGCGAAGCGGGGAACGGGGCTGCCCGAGGCCGAGTCCGACGCGAAAGGCGTGCGCTTCACCGCCAAGGGCCTGCGTTCGCAGCGCCAGCGTCTGGGCCTGTCGGCGGCGAACTATGGCAAGCTCGTCGGCGTGACGGGCCAGACCATCTACAGTTGGGAGCAAGAGACGGCGCGACCCCGTCGGCAGCAGGTGGCCCGGATCGCGGCCCTGCGCGGCATCGGCAAGAGACAGGCTTTGGCCCGCCTGGACCAACTGTCGCGCGGAGGTCGAAAGAAGGCCGGATGACCCGGCCGCACGCAGGAGTCGCGCGATGCAGGAGAGGAGGAGACGGCCGCACCGGAGTGATGCGCCGTGTGCGGGGTGGCGCGGACGGACTCGTTTGTCCGTGTATCGATGCGTGCCGGACGGATGAGGTGGTTGGGGCATGGTGCAGATAATTGTGGCGGGTGACGAGCTGGTGGGGATTCTCCGCGCCAATGGGCTGGTTCCCGAGGAGGTGTCGGACGTCGAGTTCGCGGGCGAGGAAATCAAGGTTCGGGTGAAGACCCCTTGGCCGATCCTCAAATCGGTGCCGGTCCGCCTGCGCGTCGCCGGCTTCGAAGGCGGGCACATCGTCCTGCAGATCATGACGAACCGTCTCATCGATAAGTTCGACTGGCTCGTGGACAAGATGCTGGCCGCCGTGCCGCTGGCGGACCACGGCGCCTGGTGGGAGTACCCCAAGCTCCACGTGGATGTGAATCTGCTGCTCGGGCGGCAGATCCGCGGGGTGGAGGTGGCGGACATCGTGCTGGACGAGGGCTACTTTCACATTACGGCGACGGGTGTCAGTGATGAAGGCCGTGGTGATGGTTCTTCCGGAGGCGAGGGACCATCGCCAAACTCCGCCTGACGAGGGCACCCGCAGAAACCTCGGTCTTCGACGCGACTTCTCCGCGGGCGTCTGCGTCACACTTCGCGGGCGTGGGCTTCCAGGCGGACGAGAATACGCCGCTGTACCTGGCCGAAGACGCCCAGGGTGATCCGCAGGATTTGCAGCTCCACCGTGTTGCCTTCGGCGATCTTCTCCATTTCCAGGGCGAACTCCGGGAGGTTTCGCGCAGTGACATCGTTGATCTGGAGGATCAGGTCGCCCGGCTCGATGCCCGCGCGGGCGGCAGCGCCGCCGGCGTAGACGTCCGTGACGATGAGAATCGGATAGGCGCCCTCGAAGTCGAATCGTCGCGCCACGGCGGCGGTCAGCTCCGAGACGTTCATTTGGAGCCAGTTCTGGGCCAGCAGCGCGCCGTCGGGGATCGGACGCGGCAGCATGGCCAGTTCCACGATGCGATTGCGGGTATTGCTCTGACCGGGACGCACATAGGTCAGACGGATGGGCTCGCCCACGTTCTTGCCCATCATCCGGATGAAGAAGTCGATCACGTTCTGGGGCCGGTGCCCGTCGATTTCGAGGATCAGGTCGCCGGGGACCAGGCCCTTCTCATCGGCCGGACTGCCCTTGGCAACCGATTCCACCGCCAGACCGCTCAATGGGCCAACGGTCGCCATGCGTCCGATCGTCAAGCCCAGGCGGACCCGGCGTAGCTTCTCCGGCACGAGCATCTGGCTGAGGTTGTCCACCAGCGCGTCCACCGGGATGGCGAACCCGATGTTCTGGGCCTCCGCGCGGATGGCGGTGGTGACGCCGATCAGTTGGCCGTTGACGTTGAGCAGGGGACCGCCGCTGTTGCCCGGATTGATCGGGGCGTCGGTCTGGATCAGGCCGCGCAGCCAGTAGTTCTCGCTCACCTGGATGTCGCGTCCGACGGCGCTGACGACGCCGCTGGTGACGGTATTGGCGTAGCCATAGGGGTTTCCGATGGCGATGGCGGTCTCGCCGATCAGCAGGTCGTTGCTGCGCCCCAGTTCGATGAAGGGGAGCTTGCCGCCGGCCTCGACGGCCAGTACGGCCAGATCCCGACTGGTGTCCGCACTGATGATGCGGGCTTGGAACTCGCGGCCGTCACTGAAGACCGCCTTGACGCGCTTGGTGTTCTGGACGACGTGGGCATTGGTGATGATGTAGCCGTCCTCGTGGACGACGAAGCCGGAGCCCAGAACGGCGACCTGTCGCTCGAACTGCGGGCCCCAGGGATCGAAGATCTGCGGCCAGCTCCGGCGGGAGACGACCTGTTCGCCGGAAATATTCACCACGGCCCTGTGAGTTCGCTGGTAGACGGCAACGACGGGTGTTTCGCGAGGGAACTGCAGCGGCGGCTGAACCTGGGCGCCTGTGACGGCCGCGAGGAGACTGAAAAGGATCGCCGCGACGGATGTTCTGCTCGATGCGTTCATGGTCTCAACGTCGGCGGGAGGGGTGGGTATGGTCATCGGGGCGCCTGCCTCTTTGCGGCGGTCTTCGACCGCGGGTCCGGTCGCGGTCTCTTCCCGGGACCTCGCGGATCTCGAACTTGCCACCAGGCCGGCCGGTAGGACGCGGCGGGCGTTTGGGTGCCGATTTGCCCTTCTTGAGCACGAGCAGGGCGTTGCGGCAGGTTTCCGCCGTAGCGCGGTCCGGATGAGCTGTTCCTTCGACCAGAGTTTCCTCGGCCTTCTTCCGCATCCGCCCGCGCATTTTCCGCAGGCCGTAGGCTGCGGCGCTCTTGGACCGTCGCGGCGTGTCGCCCAACAGCGCTTCCCGCAGGATTTCCAGGCCGTCTTCCTGCATCCACGACAGGTGAAAGGCGCTTTGTCGTACGGTCGAGATGTTCGTAGCGTACAACTGCTCCCGGAGCTTCTCGAGGAGCTCAATGGTCGCCTGGTCCTTCTCCCGGCCCGACGGTTGCCTTTTCTCCAGTTTCATGGCGCCACCTCCTCTGTGCCTCGATAACCATACTCCATTGGTTGAGAGTCGTTCTGTCTTCGCTTCGTTGGAGGCAAGGATAGCGTTTCAGATGAATCCCTCGGAATCAAGGCGTCATGAGGTACCGCAAACTCTCCCCGTGGACAACCGGCGTGTGGCCATCCCCCACCCATTCCATGCCTGGATTTGAGCATCCGTGCCTATCCTCCAGTCAGAGACCCGCGTTTCTGGCTCGGTCGTGCCAACTCGCTTCGCGACGGAGATCTGCATCCCGCGGTCGTGCAAACATCGTGTCCTGGGATACAGGTGTCGTGCGAATGTGGCAGCCATGTCCGACCGCATGCCACCCGGGCGCATCAACACTGTACTTGACTCTCGCCGACAGGGGATTCCATGTCTACCCACCGACGGCGCCGTCATGCATATCATTGTCACCACAGCACTTGAGACTGTCAAATGATTTTTTTCCTGACGCGGTCCCAGGGATTGTCTTGAGAGGAGCGCCGGGCAAAAATCCCGCTTTTGTGTAACAAACCCCACCCTCAAAGCGTCTGACTATAATAGCTGCGGGGGGAAGAGGTATCGGTTTCGTTTATGGTTGATATTCGTGCAGGATTGAGGTTACGGGATGGGGATAGACCCACACGGCACTACCGTTCGAAGGAAGAGGCTGGGCGAATTGCTCTGCGAGAAGGCCTACCTCGACGAGGCAGACCTGGGCGTGGCCCTGGCCGAACAGAAAGTCAAACACCGGCAGTTGGGCCAAATCCTTCTGGAGTTGGGGTATATCACACAAGTCCAGTTGAATGAAGCACTTGCGATTCAGGTAGGGATTGAGAGGATTGATCTTTCGAGCGTCTCGATCGGAGGCGACATCATCAATCTGGTGCCGGCGGAACTGGTGAGCCGGCACAACATCCTGCCGCTGTGGCGCGAGAACGGCCGCTTGGCAGTGGCGATGACGGACCCCTTTCAGTTGCAGGCGATGGAAGACCTGCGTCTGGTCACCGGCTGCCTGATTCAGCGATTTTACGCCGATCCGGCCCAGCTCGAGCACGCGGTGCTGAAATTCTACGGCAGCAACGTGGCCCGCATGCTCGATAACCTTGCGCCCGCCGAGCAACGGATGGACGAGGAGTCCGGCAATGGCGATTTCTCCCCCGCCAAGCTGCACGAGCTGGCCCGGGAGCCATCCTTGGTGAATCTGGTGAACCTGATCATCTTCGAGGCGATCGAGTCCCGCGCCAGCGACATTCACATCGAGCCCTTCGACCGGGAGGTGAAGATCAAGTACCGGATCGATGGCCTGCTGATGGAAAAGACTCCGTCGTCCAAGCGTCTGCACGCCGCGATCATCTCCCGCATCAAGATCATGGCGAACATGAACATCGCCGAGCGGTTCGTTCCCCAGGACGGGCACATCGAGTTCATGGGCAAGAAGGGCAAGATCGACATCCGGGTCTCGACAGTGCCCACGGTGTTCGGAGAGGCCATTGAGCTGCGTCTGCTGGACCGGTCGGCGTCGCTCATCAAACTCACCGATCTCGGCATGAACGAGCAGACCCTCGAAGGCTTCTGCAAGTGCCTCAAGAAGACCCACGGGATCGTCCTGGTCACCGGACCCACCGGCTCGGGCAAGACAACGACGCTGTACTCCGCGTTGAACCAGATTTACTCGCCGACGGTCAAGATGATCACAATCGAGGACCCGGTCGAGTACCAGCTCGAAGGCATCAACCAGATGCCGGTGAACGTCAAGAGGGGACTGACGTTCGCGACGGGCCTGCGGCATATCCTTCGACACGACCCGGACGTCATCATGGTGGGCGAAATCCGCGACCGGGACACCGCCGACATTGCCATCCGTGCGGCGTTGACCGGCCACCTGGTCTTCTCAACGCTGCATACGAACGACGCGGCCGGCGCGGTGACGCGACTGATCGATATGGGGATCGAGCCGTTCCTGCTGGCCAGCTCGCTGGAAGGCATCCTGGCGCAGCGCCTGGTGCGGAAGATCTGCCCGAAGTGCAAGGAGCCCTACGATCCGGACGAGATGATGCTCAAGGGGCTCAACGGCTCCATCAACACGGCGCCGGGCGTGAAGTTCTACCACGGCGCCGGGTGCAACAACTGCAACCAGACGGGAATGACCGGACGGGTGGGCATCTTCGAACTCCTTCGCATCACGGGACGAATCCGGGCGATGATTGCGACGCGCCCCACGACGGACCAGATTATGAAAGAGGCGCCGGCCGACCACGTGAGCATGGTGCACGACGGGGTTGGCAAGGTCCTGCAGGGCATCACCACCCCGGAGGAGATCTTCCGCGTCGCCAAAACGATCGGTGAAGATGACTGATCGGTGAAGTTTGATTGTTGATGGTTGATCCTTGATTTGAGAGATACCCCCGATCAGCCTCCTTGAATCGGCAATCAGAAATCACAAATCAAAGATCTTGATGATGCTCACGTGCCAGGCGGAGTGAACCTTGGGACAGTTCTCCTACAAAGCAGTGGATCGTGGCGGCGCTCACGTCGCCGGGGTGATCGATGCGACGGACCGCGGCAGCGCGGTCGCGGCGCTGACGACGCGCGGCCATTTCGTCATGGAACTGATCGAGAAGGGGCAGGAGCACCAGGCTGCGACCGCGTCACAGCCGGTGTCGGCCGGGGCTCCGGAGCCGCTCGTTCTGTCCGGTGTTCTCGATACCCTTCGCAATGGGCGGGTCTCCAGTCGCGACGTCCTGGCCATGACCACGCAACTGAGCACCGCGGTCCGGGCGGGACTGCCGCTGCTGAACTGCCTTGAACTGATGCGCAAACAGCAGCGAAAACCCGCCATGAAACGGATGTTCGAGCAGTTGACCAAGGGCGTCAGCGGGGGCAAGGCCCTCTCGGAGGCCCTGGCGGAACACCAGGGGGTCTTCAATCCCCTGTACCTGTCCATGATCCGCGTGGGCGAGACCGGCGGCATCCTCGAACAGACCAGCACGCAACTGGCGATGATCCTGGCGCGCGAGGAGAAGATCAAGTCCAACATGAAGACCGCCGCGGCCTACCCGATCTTCCTGCTGTGCCTGGGCATTGCCTCCGCGACGCTGGTTGTGACCGTGATGCTGCCGAAGATTCTCGGGACGGTCGATATGGCGACCGCCGTGATGCCCCTGCCGACCCGGATCCTGCTGGCCACCAGTCATTTCATGCGGAGCATCTTCACGAGCGTCGGCGGCTGGATCGTTTTAGTCGCTCTCGTCGCAGGTTTCGTGGCGCTTCGCAAGTGGACCAGAACCACCGGGAGGGTGCAGTGGGACGCCTTCCGCCTGAAGATCCCGGTTCTGGGACCCGTCTTGCGCACGATCGCCGTCGGGCGGTTCGCCCGCACGCTCGGCGCCTTGACCCAGGGGGGGGTGACGATCCTGGAAGCGCTGGCGGTGGTCCGCGACACGCTGGGCAATGAAGTCCTGGGCCGCGAAGTGGACGCGGTGGCCGAGAAGGTCAAGCGGGGCGAGTCCCTCGCGGAGCCGCTGGAGCAGTCGGGGTATTTTCCCCCTTTGCTCGTGCAGATCGTTGCCATCGGCGAGCAAACGGGTAAACTCGATGAATTGCTGCTCAACGCGGCCGAGACGTTCGACACCGATGCCGACGCCGCCATCAGCCGCTTCATGGCGATCTTCCCCGCCGTGCTGATCCTGGTGCTGGCCATCATCATCGGGTTCATCATCGCGGCGGCTTTGTTGCCGATCGTCATGATGTCGCTCGGTGCCGGGGCCGTGTAGGAGACCGAAATCCGAAATTGAAAGAGGTACCTGGATGAGACGAAGCAGACGAAGAACCAGAGGATTCACGCTGATCGAATTGCTGGTGGTGATCCTGATCATCTCGATGCTGGCCGGCTTCGTGGCTCCCAACGTCCTGAAACGCCTGGGCAAGGCCAAGACGGACCTGGCCCGCCCGCGGATGGCGGTGGTCGAGAACGCGATCAAGAGCTTCGAGTTCGATTGCGGCCGCCTGCCGGACGAGTCGGAAGGCGGGCTGGAGGCGCTGCTGACCGCGCCGGCCGATATGGAAGAGAAGTGGAACGGCCCGTACCTGAAGAAGAGCCAGCTCCTGGACCCCTGGGGCAACGAGTTCGTGTACATCTCCGAGGGCCAGGTCAACATCGGCAGCTTCGACCTCATCTGTCTCGGGGCCGACGGTCAGGAGGGCGGCGAAGGCGAGAACGCGGATATCGTCAACGACTGATGAGCGAAGTGTGATTTTTGATGGTTGATGGTTGATTGGAAAGAAGTGTGTCACCGTGTCCCCAAATCAAAAATCAAAAATCATCCATCGAGAATCGGCCCCGGGGTTCACCCTCACCGAGATCCTGCTGGTCGTCGCGATCATTGCGATGGTCGGCGGCCTGGGCAGCGGCTACGCCGTGGGCACGTACAAGAAGCTGCTGGTGGAAAAGGCGGCCCGGCAGTTTCTCCTGATGGCGCGGTACGCCCGGATCATGGCGATCGAGCAGCACCGTCCGTATGAGCTGCAGATCGATCCGAACAACCAGGGCTTCTTCCTGACGACGACACAGATGAACCGGGAGACGGGCGACTCGGAGCGGATTGTCGTGCGGGATTTCTTCTGCAAGCCCGTGAAGTTCGAGGGACAGGTGCGGTTCGAGGACGTGCAGATGCTGCAATATACCGGCGACTCGTCGGGTGAGATGGGCCCGGAACAGAAGGTTGTGTTCCTGCCCAACGGCTCGGCGGAGTCGGCGGTCCTGCAGATCGGCGACGGCAAGACCCACTACTCGATTGCGGTGGTGGCCGCCACGGGCAAGACGAGCCTGTACCCGGGCATCACCACGGACGTCCAGACGGCCAGTATCGACTTGGATCTGCAGAATGGGAAAGAGGGTATCGGAAGATAGAGGAGCCATGAGAGCGGAGATGGTCAGGAACGCCGGTTTCAACCTGGTCGAGACACTGGCGGCCAGCATGATTCTCTCGGGGGCCGTGCTGACGCTCAGCGCGATCGGTACGAACGCCCTGACGAGCACCCGCCTGCATCGGCACTACGAGCAGGCCGCGTCGGTGATCGATCACCAGTTGACGCTCATCGACCAAGTGGGGATCGACCAGTTCATCGAGGCCGGTCAGATGGAAGGGATCTACGATCAGTCGGAGCCTGTCTTCCAGTGGGTCGTGGCCACGGAGTACACCGGAACCGATAATCTCTACCTGGTGAAGATCACCGTGACCTGGCTGGAGGGCCGAAAGCCCTACAGCGTGACCGCGCAGACGATGCTGAACGGCGCCTCGCTCGTCATGGAAACGGGCACGGAAAACGGGGAGCAGCCGACGCGATGATGAAAGTCAGGCAGAATCCAGTTTGCCGGGCGACCGCTGGGCGTGGCATGGGCTTCCAGCCCATGTCGCATCGGCAGGATGCCGATGCCACGGCACACGGGCAGGATGCCCGTGCCACAAGACGTGCGAGGCACCGACGGCGCGGGTTTACCCTGGCGGAGGTCTTGGTGGCCTCGACCATCAGCGGCTTCATCGCCATCGTGGCGGTGGGCGCGATGAACGCGGTCTCGCGCACGGCCCAGACCGTCAACCGGGTCAGCGAGGTGAACGCGGAGATCCGGTTCGCGGCGCGGATGCTGGCGCGCGACCTGGCGAATCTGTATCGGGACTCGGACGCGGAGAACGTCAAGCTGATCGGCGCCTCGCAAGGCGCTGAGATGGGCGGGCCGCCCTTCCTGACGTTCTATACGGTCGGGCGGGCCAAGGCTCGCGGCGATCAGCCCGAAGGCGATGTCTATGAAGTGGAGTACTTCCTGGGGACGCGCCAGGAGGAAAAGACCGCGACCGACAGAGCGACAATCGGTGAAACGGCGGAGGAGTCGATGGTGCTCTTCCGGCGGCTGTGGCCCAATCCCGACAAGGACCGTCCTCCCGGCGGCGTCCTGACGCCTATCGCGGAGAACATCGCTGCCTTCCACATCCGGTTCTATGACGGCAAGGACTGGGGCGGCGAGTGGACCGAGGAAATGCGGTCTCTTCCCCAACTCATCGAGGTTACGCTCGCGACGGCCCCGCCGGAGAAGGGCGATCCGGTCCTCGAGACGTTCACGATCAGCTTCCCGCGGATGGTGGAACCGGCGGCCGACGCCACAGGGCCGGGCGGATCGCAAGGCGAGCAGGGTAGCCAGGAGCGGGACGTGTCAACCTCGGAATCGTCCGGCGGACAAGACAATTCCGGTGGCAGCGGAAATCAGAATCAGGGCGACCAGGGCAATCAGAGACAGGGGGGGCGTTAGCCGTGAGATCTGAAATCCGAAATCCCAAATCCCAAACAAGTCCAAATGAGCAAAACCCAAATGCTGGGAACGCGGTCGCTGCATCGGCGGAGCCGTTTGGGGTTTTGGATTTGGATCATTCGTGCTTGTTTCGGACTTGCGTTCCCGCTTTGGCGGGGTCGGATTTCAAATCTCGGACTTCGTCGAAGCATGCGAAAGAACGCGGCCTGGTCCTGATCGCGGTGCTCTGGATGATCGCGGTGATGATGGCCATTGTCGCGGTTGTCGGGCAGACGAGCCGGCTGAATATGAAGATGGCGATGGCGGCCACGGACGAGGTCCGCTGCAAGTGGGCCTGCCGGGCCGGGACCGAAAACGCGATCGGGATTCTCAACGAGGACCTGCGCGACAGCGACTGCCTGTCGGACCTCTGGAGCGACAACGACGAGGACTTCAACGATGTCATCATGGAGCGGTGCCTTTACCACGTCCGGGTGCTCGACGAAGCGGGCAAGCTGAACATCAACGTCGCGACGAAGGACCAGCTCATGGCGCTGCCCTACATGGAGGAGGAGATTGCGGAGGCGATCCTCGACTGGCGGGACAACGACGACGAACCGCAGAGCCAAGGCGCGGAGGCCGGCTACTACGAGAACCTGCCGATCCCGTACACGATTCGCAACGGGCCGTTCAAGACCGTGCGAGAACTGCTGCGGGTTAAGGGCGTGACCGAAGAGCTCTTGTACGGCGAGGACACGAACCTCAACGGCCGGCTCGACTCCAACGAGCGGGACGGCGACCTGAGTCCGCCGAGGGACAATGGCGATGAGTATCTCGATGAAGGCTGGGTCGCCTATCTGACGTGCTATTCCTACGAGAAGAATGTCGACGCCGAGGGCAGCAAGAGGGTGAACATCAACCAGGCGGACCAGAAGCAACTCGAGGACCAGCTCGACATCAAGGCCTCGCAGGCGAAATGGATCGTCGACAATCGCGGGCGGGGATTCCGCAGTATCGGCGATCTGATCAACGACCGCAGCCCGAGCACGTCATCGGAGGGTTCGGGCGGCAGCGACGATCAGGCCGAGCCGATCGACATGCAGACGTTCCGCCAGATCGCGGACAAGATCACGATCTCCGACGAGGAGAAGCTGCCCGGCAAGATCAACGTCAACACCGCCCCCCTGGAGGTGCTCGTCACGCTCTTCGGACGGGACGACCAGGCGGAGCAACTGGCCCATGCAATCATCGCGGACCGCGCGGGCCTGTTGTACGGATATGAGAGCATCGCGGACCTGCTGAACCAGCAGTCCATGAGCGTCGAGAGATTCAAGGCCATTGCCGACGTGATCACGATTCGTTCGGACGTGTTCACGATCCAGTGCCTGGCGACGGCCGAGGTGAGCGGAGCGACTTTCAGCACCGAGTGCGTGGTGGACCGCAGCGCGTCGCCAGGCACGATTCTGTATTGGTATCAGGGAGCAAATTACTGATGAGCAAAGGCGAGAAGATCCCGCATGCGGTGGTGGCCGTGGCCCGGGAAGACGCGCGGTTCAAAGCCGTCGAGGTGCACCGGCACGACCGGCAGGTCGAGATCCTGTGGACGCGGAGTCTGCCGGCGGATCGCCAGGCGACGTGGAGCGGTTTTGCGAGCGCGTGCGGCCTGACGCCGGACGCGAATCACCGCGACAAGGTGGCCAAGAGGCACTCGCCCGCGGTGATCGGGCTGGATCTGACCGGCGTGGCCTTCTATCGCATCAATGCGCCGGTGGTGGACGAGCATGAACTGGCGGCCATCGTGCGGATGCAGGCGGAGTCGCTGTTGCCGCTGCCCCCGGACCAGATCGAGGTCGCGTGGCGCGCGAGCCCTTCGACCAACGGGACCGCGGACATCACGATCGCGGCGGCGCGGAGAGAATACCTGCACAAGTTCGCCGGGAACGTGCGGGACCTGCGGCCGCGGAACATCTTCCTCTCGTGCGAGGGGACGGCCAAGGCCTGGCAGAGTCTCTTTTCCGCCCACGAGCGACTGGTCGACGCCGACGCGGTCAAGAGCGTCCGACCGCGGGGCCTCGGATCGCAGGCGGTGCTCGTCAGCATCGGCCAGGAGAATACACAGGTGTGTCTCGTTCAGGACGGGTTGGTCACGCGGGCGGCTGTGCTCGATCTGTCGGGGGCGGGTCTGTTGCACTCCGCCGAGGGGGCGCAGGCGGGCCTGCTGTCCGAGGTCATGGAGCGGTTCGCCCACGATTTGCGGGCGATCCTGTCGTCGTTTGGATGGAGCGAGTCGAGCCCCTGGCCGCTGTTCGTCCTTTCCGACGGCAGCCCGGTCCATCAGCATGTGGTGGAATCCTTGAATGGCGCCGGCCTGCCGGCCGCGGTCAGCGTGCCGAGCCTGCGCGGTCTCAAAACCCCCAGCGGATTCGAGGCGCGGGACGTGTACGAGTACCGGACGCTCCTGGGCCTGGCCCTGATTGCGCTGGAGAAGCCGGGGGCGGCGCTGAACCTCTTCGGGCGGGTGCTCGAGGAGCAGGAGCAGCAGAAGGCGGCTTCCGCGTGGCGCTCGGTGGCCCTGGCGGGAGCGGCGGCGGTCCTGATGTTGATCGTCCTGCTCGTGACGGTGTACCTGACGGACGTGGCCAGCGCCAAGCGCTGGGACGCGCTGGTCAAGCAACCCGATTTCCAGGCGGCCGTGCAGCAGCAGGCGTTGCTCAAGACGGTGGCCCGCCATCGGCCGGACATCCTGGAGCTGCTGACCGAGATCAACGCAGGCCAAAACGACGGCGTCGTTCTCGACAGCCTGCACTTCAAGAAGGGCCAGACGGTCTCCATGTCGGGGCAAGCGGGCAACATGGAGCAGATGTGGAAGTACCAGGCGAATCTCCGCGAGCAGAAGGGGATCAAGGATGCGGAGATCCAGAACGCCACGCCGGACACCAAGACCAAGAAGATCAAGTTCACGATGACGGTACAGTACAAGGAATTCACGAAGAAAGAGGCGGCGTTGTAGCGACGTGAACGGACAAATCGTAAATCGTAAGTCGTAAATGGTAAATCGGAAGACCGATGGCACGAAAACTGAATACACGAGAGAAACGCATCCTCCTGCTGGGGGTGGTATCGGCGGTCGCGATCTTCGTCTTCACCTGCGGCACGAAGCTGTTCGACGACTGGCGCAAGGCCCGCGCTACCCTGGCGACGGCCAAGCGCAAGCTCAGCGACGTCGAGACGGACAAGAACCGTCAGGCCGCCCTGGCGGCCTTGGTGCCCGTGTTCGAGACGCCGCATGTCGAAGACAAGCAGAAGTTCCTGTTTCGGGAAAAGTTGCACGAGCAGTTGAAGAAGGCGGGCATCAACACCGACCCGCTGCAGTTCCTGCCGGTGCGGAAACCGAGAGGGGTCCCGTACCGCGTGCTCAAGATCAAGTGCAAGGGCAAGTGCAAGCTCGACCAGTTGCTCGATTTTCTCGGGAACTTGAAGGAGAACCCGTACTGCGTGGGCGTGGAGGAACTGCGGATCCAGTGCGACACGAAGGAGCCGCCGGAGAAGAGGAAGGACAAGCAGATCGAGATCGATCTGGTCGTCAGTACATTCGTCAAATGAGAGCGCTTGGGGTTTGCAGATGACAACAGCGGAGACCTATCGAAAGGATCGCGTGCTGCCGTTGCTGGCGGCGGCGGCCGTGCTGCTGGGCGCCTCGGCCTTTGCCAAGGTGGCCGGCTTCTACGTCGAGCGGGGGCAAATGCAGGGGATCGCCGGCTTCGCGCGGGCCGAGCCCGATCCCAACGGCCTGAAGACCTGTCTGGGCGAGGCCAAGAAGACCGCCGACGCCATCCGCCAGAAGAACCTGTTCATCAAGGAACCGCCGAAGCAGAATCCCGTCAAACAGGTGGACGGCATTCTCGGAAACGAGGCCTTCATCGCGGGCAAGTGGTACAAGGCCGGCGACAAGGTCGGCGACGCCACGATCCTCGAGATCCACGCGACGTTCGTGAAGGTCCAGTGGGACGGCAAGGAGACCAAATTCGCCCCGATCGGGGCGGCGAGTTCCGGCCCGTCCGCTCCGCCGCCGGCGGCGAAGGAAGCCAAGAAGGAAACGGCGCCCGAGGCGCCCAAGCCGACGGAAGTGAAGGAAGTGAAGGTGGAGGCCGCGGCGCCCGCGGAAGAGGACCCGCTCGGCTGGCTGGGCGTGAACCTGTCGCCGCGCCTGCGAGCTCTCTTGATGGAGAAGTGGAACGGCGCCTCGGACGAAGAGAAGGCCAAGGCGAAAGAGGAATGGAACAGGATGTCCGACGACCAGAAGCAGCAGGCCATCGATCAGATGGAACAACACATGTGAGTGAGGCGGGCCGACCGGCGTGCAACGATCATGCGTGAGTTTCGCAAAGACAGGACGGACTTGTATACCCGCAGCCTGCTGGCGGCGGCCGTGCTTTTGGGAGCCCTGGCGAGCCTGCGGGTTGCCGGGTTTTTCGCCGCGTCTTCGCAGGCCCAGGATAGGGCCGTCAAAACAGATCCGCACAAGAAGGACTCCCCGGCGCCGGGCGATGTGGCCTCGCTCTTGGCCTCATCCCGGGCTAGCGCCGAGGATTTGAAGAAAAGGAATCTCTTCGTTCCGCCGGCGCCGAAGCAGCATCCGGCCGCCAACGTGCTGGGGATCCTGGGCGACGAAGTGCTCATCAACGACAAATGGTACAGAGTGGGCGACCGCGTGGGCGATGCGGAGATTCTGGCCATCGAGCCGACGAAAGTGAGAATTGCCTGGGATGGACAGGAGAAGGAGTTCTTTCCCATCGGGGCCGAAGGCGACGGATCGTCCGGTCGGACCGGGCGCGCCCGTCCCGGCGCGCGGCTGGGAGCGCAGGGGGGCGCTCCGATGGTTGCTGTCGGTTCCGGCGGCAGGGCGGCGCTCTCCGATGAGGAGAGGGCCCGCCGGCGCGAGCAGTGGCAAAAGATGAGTCCGGAGGAACGACAACGAGCGCGGGAGCAGATGCGTCAGAGACTCGGAGCGACCGCTCGATAAGTGTTACGCAGGAAAGGTCTTTCTGAATGAAGTCATCGAACACCATTGTGACGATCGTTGTGATTGCGGCTGTGCTACTTGCGGCGTACGCTGTGGGTCTGGTGATCCGCCAGGCCCGGACGGGCAAGGCGCCGTCCGAGGCGACGGAAGCCAATGAAGCGTTGATCCGGGAAGGGACGGCGAAACTGTCGCACGGACCCGAGGCCGGACGGGCCAAGGACACGCCCCAGGCACGGACCCAACTCAAAGAGAAGCATGCCCAGGAGCTGGAGAAGATGAATGCCGCGACGGACGAGCAGAAGGAACAGTTCCGCCAGCAGGTACGTGAGCGGTTCCGCGACCGGCGCGGCACGACCGGGACCCTGTCGACTCAGCGGCCGGCGGCGGTCCGGGATCCGAATACGAAATCGAATAGCGAGAAGACCGGCGCGGAGCCCAATGCGGCCGGTCAGGGTTGATCGCTCGACCATAGACTACCATGCGATTGATGTGAGGTGAGGAATTGGAACGGTCAAGAATAATCCTGTGGGTGTTGGTCCTTATCGCGGCCGGTGTGATCATCTGGTGGGTTGGGTTCCACTCGCCGAGCTTGGATCTGGCGGGCATCGACCAGAAAGCCGGTGCGCAACCGGGCCGCGTGGCGACCGGGCCCAATGAGCCGAACTTCAAGCAGACGGCGACGCCCTTCGATCCCAACGCGCCGCAGACCGCCAAGCGGCCCGAGGATGCGAACCAGCCGGCCGGCAGCGACGCCAATCAGCCGGCCCAGGCGCAGGCCAAGCCCGGCGCCGCGGACGCCAACGCGCCCGGCAAGCCGGGGGAGACCAAGCCGGCGGAGGCGAAGGCCTCGATCCCCGAGGATCCGAACGATCCGCTCGAGGCCGTCAACCTCAAAGACGTCGAGATGAAGAACATCGTCGAGAAGATCGCTCAGTGGACCGGCAAGACCGTGATCCCGGCCGACGAGGCCATGAAGCAGAAGATCACGATCTACGCGCCGGACAAGCTGCCGCGCAGCAAGGCGCTGACGCAGATCTACAGCGCCCTGCGGATGAAGGGGTATTCGCCCGAGGAGACGGAGGGTACGATCTTCCTCAAGCCGCTGAGCGAGGCCCGGCTGGGGATGCACCCAGTGGTGGGCCCGGATCAGCCGCTGGCGGCCTTCGAGAACTCCAACCAGATCGTGCAGAAGCCTTTCAAGCTCACGTATTACCCGCCCGCCCAGATGGGCGAGATCATCCGGCCCCTGATGGGCGAGTACGCGCACGTGGCCGCCGATGCGACGACCGGGACCCTGCTGGTGATCGACACGGTCGGGAACCTGCTGCGCGTCGAGAAGATCATCGCGCAGTTCGACGTCCCGGACGCCGGCAACAAGATGGTCACCGAGATCTTCGAGATCCACAGCGGCGACCCCACGGAGATGGTGCAGTTGCTGCGTCTGCTCCTGGGCGGTTCGGCCGACAGCCGGCGCGGGGGACAACTGCGGACCGGCTCGCGGTCCCGGCCGTCCAGCACGTCCTCCGGCGGCGGCAAGAGCGGCGGCGGCGGCGCCACGTTCGTCGTGATCGGGGAGGGCGAAACCCCCATCTACCTGATCCCCGAGGCCAAACGCAAGGTGATCATTGCCCGCGGCTCGGCCGACAGCATCCGCCAGATCGGCGAGTGGATCGGCAAGCTGGACCAGGAGCAGCAGGTGGCGGCCGAATACGAGACGGTCTCGCTGGTCTATGCGGATGCAGACGAGGTTGCCCGCCGGATTCAGCAGTCGTTGGAACAGATGCCCGGCACGGAACTGCGGCCCAACGTTCTGGTCCAGCCGCTGGCGCAGTCACGGCAGGTCATGATCTTCGGCCGGGCCGACCTGCGCGAGATGATCAAGAAGCTCATTGCCGAGGTGGACATCATGCCCGGCCAGCGCCTCACGGAGGTCTTCGAGCTGGCGCACGCCGACCCCGACCAGATCAAGACCAACATCGAGGGTCTGTACGAGACGGAAGCGGGCAGCATGTCGAGTTACAGCTATCGCAGCTACCGCTATCGCAACGTGCAGCCCAGCGAGACTGTGAAGGTCGTTTCCTATCCCACGATGCAGCGGGTCACGGTGATCGCCTCGCCGGAGAACATGGAGAAGATCCGTGAGCAGATCAAGGGCTGGGACGTGCCGCTCAATGTGGAGCAGGTCAGGCCTCGGATCATCGAGCTGAAGAACTCCGATCCCGTCAAGATGGCGCAGTTGCTCAGCAAGCTCTTCACGGAGGAGTCCGACAGCAGCAGCTCGCTGTTCCGCATGTTGTGGTACGGCTTCGACGACGCGAGTCAGAAGAAGAAGATCGTCGGCCCCCTATACGGCCAGTTGACCTTCGAGGAAGTCCCGGGCACCAAGAAGATCATCATCATCAGCAAGATCCCCCAGGCCTACGAAGTGATCGAGCAGATCGTCTACGAGCTGGACCGCCAGGAGATGGCCGAGATCCCCAAGGTGGTGCAGCTCCAGTATGCGGATCCGGAAGACCTGTCGGAGCGTCTGAACGCCATGTTCAACGAGCCGGGAACGCTCGCCCCCATCCGGCGCACGGCCCGCGGCCTCGGCGACTACTCGATGGATCAGCCATCGAGCGGGAACCAGTCGGGGGGCCAGAACCGAAACGACGGCGGCAACAACGCCGCCAGCAATCCGGGGGAGTACACGCCCTGGTGGTCACGCGGGGCCCGGCGCACCCTGGATGAGGAGCCACTGAGCAACGTGGTCGGACGCGTGCGGTTCGTTCCGGACCCGCGCAGCAAATCGATCCTCGTCCTATCGCCGCCGGAATTTCACGCCGATATCGAGAAGACGATCCGGCAACTGGACGTCCCCGGCATGCAGGTGATGATCAAGGCCACGGTGGTGGAAGTGAACCACAGTGCCTTGACCTCCCTGGGAGTCCAACTGGCGACCAACTCGGCGGCCTTCGGAACGCTGGAGGAGAACGCCGTCACGGCTTTGGGCAACCTCACGTCTCTGGCAACACACGGCTCGGCCGCGCCGGCGAGTACGCCCATCGGGGCTCAGGGCACCGGCAGCATCGTCGGGGGCACCTCGAACGTTTACGCCCTGATCGATTTCCTGATCAAGCACGTCAACGCCAAGATCCTGAACGAGCAGACCCTCTGGACCAAGGACAACGAGGAGGCCAGCTTCTTCAAGGGCAGCAACGTGGCCTTCGTCGGCGGGACCTCGACGACCGGCACCGGCATCCAGACCTCCAGCTTCACGTTCGAGGAGGTCGGTATGACGCTGGCGGTGCGCCCGAGCATCACGCCCGAGAAGAACGTGGACATGATCGTCAACATCATCCTCTCGCAACTGACGGGCGACTTCGTCAACGGCCAGCCCGTGCGGACGAAGATGGACACGCGCACGAACATGATCGTGGCCGACAGCGAGACCCTCATGCTCGGCGGGATTCTCTTCCAGGAGAAGACGCGGATCAAACGCAAGCTCCCGCTCTTGGGTGATCTGCCCCTGATCGGCGGGTTGTTCCAGCACAATAGCAATGCCATATCCAACAATGAGATGATCGTGTTCATCACGCCCTACGTCGTCAGCGACGGGATGGAGGTTTCAGGCGAGGCGCAAACCGAGCTTGGCGAATCCCAGGAGAGCTTGCAGAAGGCCCGCGAGGAGCTGGGCGCGGCCGCCGAGGCGCTCCGGCAGCAGATGGACGAGGAGTAGAAGGTCCGCACACCGTTCGTTCAGGACCGCAAAGGACAAAGAACGCCGGCAGCGAGGTCTCGATTCCTCGCTGCCGGCGTTTTCCGCATTGTGAGAGCTCTGTCATTCGGCGTCTTCGCATGGTATACTGCCCCCACCGAGTCCATGGGACTCTCAATCGCAACCGGTATCGCATTCACGAATGGAGGTAGAACGATGCTGCGAAGAAGCTTGCTGCTTGCAACGGTGACTTGTCTGATCGGTGTCCCCCTGTGGGCGGCGGACCAGCCGGCGCCGTTCCGCGTCGGCATCATCGGCATGGACACATCGCACGTCCCGGCGTTCACCAAGCTGATCAATGATCGCGCGAAAGACTACGGCTGCAAGGTGGTGGCCGGCTATCCCGGCGGCTCGCCCGACATCCCGTCGTCCATCAACCGGGTGAAAGGGTACGTGGATCAAGTGCAGAAGGAGTTCGGCGTTGAGATCGTCGACAGCATCGAGGAACTGTGCCGCAAGGTGGATGGCGTCCTGCTGGAGAGCGTGGACGGCCGCCCGCACCTGGACCAGGTGCGTCCGGTGATCGCCGCCAGGAAGCCCGTCTTCATCGACAAGCCGATGGCCGGCAATCTCGCCGACGCAATCGAGATCTTCCGCCTGGCGAAGCAGAACAACGTCCCGTGCTGGTCGAGCTCGTCGCTGCGCTTCGGGCCGAGCATCGCGGGCATGAAGAGCCGCGAGGACGTTGGCCAAGTGATGGGCTGTGCGGCCTTCAGCCCCTGCAGCCTGGAAGAGCATCACCCCGACCTCTACTGGTACGGCATCCATGGCGTGGAGATCCTTTTCACGGTCATGGGGCCGGGCTGCCAGACGGTCCAGCGGGCCCAGACAGACAGCTATGAGATGGTCGTCGGTGTCTGGAAGGACGGGCGGATCGGCACTTTCCGCGGCCTCCGCGCCGGCAAGAGCGATTACGGCGCGCTGGTCTATGGCTCCAAGGGCATCGTCCGTAGCGGGGGCTACGAAGGTTACGGCCATCTCGTCGAGGAGATCATCAAGTTCTTCAAGACCGGCCAGTCACCGGTCCCGCCGGAGGAGACGCTTGAGATCCTCGCCTTCATGACCGCGGCGGACAAATCGAAAGCTCAGAATGGCGCGAAGGTCGAGCTCGCCGCCGTCCTCGAAGAGGCCCGGAAGCAGAACGCCGCTCGACGCTGAGAAGAGAGACAAGGCACAGACCCGCACGGACGATCCTGTCCGTGTGAGTCCGTGTTGGTCTGTGTCTGTCCGTGCAACTGCCGTCGGGTCACACCTGCTCGGGAATCACCCAGGGTTCGCGGTAGGTCCGCTTCAGGTGCCGGTTGGCGTCCGGGGCGTCG
>ENA-OSEO01002618-OSEO01002618.1-sediment-metagenome-genome-assembly--contig:-NODE-2618-length-24370-cov-4.095295_pt1 | contig 24370 bp, 20 predicted proteins | sample MGYA00237883_ERZ534232 | MGnify/ENA metagenome assembly ERZ534232
TAAAATTCGAATGCTCGTCAAGGAGTTTTATGGGATACTATATGAGATCCGGGATTTTGAGGAAGATGAATCCGGCCTGCAACATGACTATGAAAATCAGAGAATAATCGGTTATCGAATTTTAGAGATGCCAGGGGTGCGTGAACCATACCCGCCGGGAGGAGGCAAAGCCGGACCTTCGGAAGCAGGACATTTACTTCCAAAGCCCGTTCTGTAACTGCCGGTTATCAACGCATATGTCCGCAACAAAACGATTTTCGCCGAATATGCTTGAAATTTCAAAATAATTATCACTATAAATGGTCTGTTTTTACTCAGGCCGGATGTCGACATTTTACATTTTTAGCAGAAACGTGTAAAAAAATTACAAAAGGGTGGCCGTTCCGCTGATGCGGATACGCATCCTTCACCCCCTCCTTCCCCAAGGCTGGGGGTTTTTCGTTTGGAAAACAAAAGGAGGCTGACATGCGTTTTGATTGGACCGTCTGGGGCAATTCATTGAAAGAATGGTTTTTAGCCGCCGCTATTGCGGTTGCTTTTGCAGTTGCCGTTTTCATCTTTAAACGGCTGTTCAGGCGGCGATTTACCGTTCTTGCGGCAGAGGGGGCAACCGGCTGGAGAGATCTGGCGGTTGAATTGATCTATCGAATTCATCCGCTGATTACCTTGCTTTTAGCTGTATACTTCGGCGCTTTTGGTTTGACCCTGCCGGCAATTTTAAACAGAATTTTAAACGCAATTGTCGGGATGGCCGTCCTTTTCCAGATTGGCGTACTCCTTTCCCATCTGATCAATTTCTATGTCGAACAATACAAACGGTCAAAAATCGAAACCAACGCAGGCGCTGTTACCACCATAAGTTCGAGCGGCGCGATTCTCCGCATTGTTATCTGGATGGTTTTACTTCTAATTGCGCTGGACAATCTCGGCATAGACATCACAACCCTCATCGCCGGTCTGGGCATCGGCGGAATTGCCATTGCACTGGCTACCCAAAATATCCTGGGCGACCTGTTTGCCTCCCTTTCCATCGTTCTGGATAAACCTTTCGTTGTCGGCGACTTCATTGTCATCAATGAGTATCTGGGTGCGGTCGAGCGAATCGGGCTGAAAACAACTCGAATACGCAGCCTGTCCGGAGAACAACTGGTTTTTTCCAACACGGATCTGCTCAACAGTCGTATCCGCAATTACAAACGCATGTATGAGCGGCGGGTGGTATTTACCATCGGGATCCTCTATGAAACCGAATATGAAAAACTGTCCCGAATTCCGGATATGATCCGCAATATTGTTGAAAGGCAGGAAGCGGTCCGTTTTGATCGCGCCCACTTTATAGAATTCAGCGATTATTCCCTCAAGTTTGAAATTGTTTACTGGATTAACTCTCCGGATTATAATACCTATATGGACATCCAGGAGGCCATCAATCTTGAAATTTATAAACAGTTCGAGGAAAATGGAATCGAATTTGCGTACCCGACCCAGACCCTGTTTTTAAAACAGACTGCTGATGCAGCCGTGGAGATACGACAATGAAAATGCTGGTGGCATATTCAATTGATGCAAAACGCTGTGCCAAAAAGATCGTTATCGAAAAGTTTAACGAGATCATTTGTGGCAACTTTGCCGTTCCGCCTCAAAATGTCATGGAAGAATATATCCGGGATTTTATCGACTATTCTTTTAATGAATATCAGGCAAGGTCTAAAGCGATCGCCATGCACCCGAATTGGACCGAAAAGCAAATCACCGACGAGGTTGAAAGGCTTAAAATGCGCTATGACAATGAATACCGGGAAAATTTGAGGCAGGCCGCTTCAGAAGCCGTCGCAGAAATCGAAAACCTTTTAGGCAGCCTGAATATTGCAATTAAAAGATGGAAAATAAAGAATCTGGAATAATGGGCTCATAAAGGAGTAAAAGAATCCGATAAACAGCGTTGCAAATAAAATCAATCTGTCAGACGGCCGACCGCTTTCCATTCCAATTGTTTTTCTTCGGTTGCGCCGCTGATCCTGACCTTTCCTTCGATTGCATCCCCCGAAACAACGCCATCATAATCCTGCCGGATGATGCGGCCGCCGGCTTCGCTGACCAGAGAAAACCGGATATGATCGCCGGTCAGGCCGGCGTTGAATATCGGCCGCCGCTCCCCCTGATTCCGGGCGGTTCCGTTGATATCCTGATAATTTTGCTGAAGCTCCAATATAAAATCCTGAGCATACCCCCGCAGCTCGACGCGCCAGCGCCAGGCGCCGGCGACTTTGGACGGCACGACCCAAAAATAGAGGATGCCATCGTCGCTTTCCGCTTTTATTTTTTCTAACAACACGATCTTGTCCGGCCGCCAGCCGCCCAGATGATAGTCGTGGGATACGATGCGGGCGCCGGGTTTCAGCTCCCGCAGGAGTTTGGGTCGCAATTTTAAATTGACCTCCGGCAGCAGATACATCGTCACCACGTCCGCCGCGCGGATATCCGTCAAAAATATATCCTGAACGACAAACTCGGTCCGATCGGCTACGCCTTCAGCCAGCGCATATTGTTTACTGAGGGCAATCAGCTTTGGATTGAGGTCGACTCCCCGGGCGCGAATGCCGAAGCGTTTTGCGGCGGTGATGACAATACGTCCGTCGCCGGAACCCATATCGATCAGAAAATCCTTTGGTCCCGGGGCACATAGCGAGAACATCGCATCCACGATGGCCATGGGCGTGGGAACATAGCCGACATCTAAATTGACGCTGTCATCTGCCAGTTCCGCGCCGGAATTGATCGTAAATTGACTGTCGGCGGCGGGCGCTGAAGCCGCCAGGACAAATGACAGGGCTGCGACCCATAGAATTGCCGGACCCAGAAGATTATACCAGAACCGTTTAAGCATACGCATCCCCTTCTTTCGATCGATCGTCGTTAAAAAAGCCTTATCCCTCGCTTGCCGCAAAACCGAAGGGACAACCGCCAATGGCCGCTCCCGGTGTTGTTGCCGGCATAAGACACCCACTTAACAAATTGCCGATAATTTTTCAACCTGACTTTCATCAATTTACCCTGGAGCTATATGCTTCTCAAGGCAAAGTGGACCGCAGGCATGACTGACCGGCGACCCAAGACGGTGACCGCAGCGCTGCTCTGAAACAGCAGCGTTTCACACGGAGGCGTCCAAGAAGTCTGTTGAATAATTTAAAATTTTATGATTCAATAAGCAAAAATTGTGCGGCAGACGGAGATTCTCTCCGCCATGAAACAGTTGCCGTACAAGTGGGCACGACACAAAAACGCTTAAACCGGTTTTGACCATATGAATAGAACTGCGTTTTCCTTGAAAGGGAGTCGATATGCGCTCCGAAATTGAAAAAGACTATCTCCTCAAGGCCGTCGATGCGTTTAAGGGCCGATTTGCCGTTATTTCTCCGGAATATAAAATTTTAGCCACCAACCGGCCGACACCAGACACTCTACCTGACGCGGGCGGGGACCGGCTCTGTTATGAGCTTTTCTACCAGCGCGCCTCTGCGTGTGAACAGTGTCCTGCAGCCGCGGTCATTGAAACCGGACAGCCGGTTTTTATTACCAAACCGGACAACCCCTCCCAGGACTCGAATGATCTGCCCTGCCGGTATTTATACCCCATCCGTTCCGGTGAAAAAATTGAAGCCCTGGTCAGCCTGGATTTTGATATTTCGATCATTGATAAAGTGGATGAAACTATCAAACGATCCAATGCATTTTTAAAGAATCTGATTCTCAGTTCTGTGGACGGGGTTATCGCCGCTGATACAAAAGGAAAAATTCTTATTTTTAATGACGCCTCCGCTGAAATCAGCGGCTATTCGGTTGATGAAGCCCTCGGCACATTAAACATATGGGATGTTTACCCGGGAGACGGCGCCCGCGAGGTGATGCGAAAACTCCGCAGCGAGGAATACGGCGGCAAGGGCAAACTCAAATCCTGTCAGGTCAACGTCCGCAAAAAAACCGGTGAAGAAATCCCCATCAGTCTGAATGCTGCGATCGTGTATGAAGGCAATCAGGAGGTTGCCACCATCGGGTTCTTTCACGACCTGCGCGAGTCTATCCGAATGAAGCAGGAACTCGAAAAAACACAAATTCAACTTTTGCAGGCTGAAAAGATGACCTCTCTGGGAAAACTGGCCGCCGGCGTAGCCCACCAGCTGAACAATCCCTTAGGCGGTATTATTCTTTACACCCAGTTGATCCTGGAGGAATACAAACTGGATGGTGCCGTTCAGGGAGACCTGAATCGGATTTTAAAAGATGCCGAACGCTGCCGCGACACGGTCAAGGAACTGCTGGAATTTACCCGCCAGACCCGCCATCTGATGCAGCCCCATGATGTCAACCAGGCCATTACACGAACCCTTTTTCTGGTGGAAAATCACACCATATTCCAGAATATCGAAATTATCAAAGCGCTTGCGCCCAATCTTCCCATGATCACCGCTGACATTCAACAGCTCAATCACATGTTCATGAATATCATTTTTAATGCCGCTCAGGCCATGGGGGGCAGGGGAAAGCTGATATTAAACACCTATCTGATGCCGGAAGGCAATCGCATCGGCATCGAAATCACCGACACCGGCCAAGGTATATCCCCGGAAAACCTTCCGCACATTTTTGATCCTTTCTTCACGACCAAGGATGAAGGCGAGGGCACCGGCTTGGGATTGAGCCTGGTATATGGATTTGTCCAAAACCACGGCGGCACGATTAAAGCAATCAGCAACGTCAATGAGGGAACAACATTCTTAATCGAACTTCCGGTCGCGACGCAGCCTGGAAACGGAGCAGATCATGCAAAACACCGATGACCCCATTCGGGTATTAATTGTAGATGATGAAAAGGATATTCGCGACGGATCGGAACGGATTTTAACCAGAATCGGATTCGGTGTCCGCCAGGCCTCCCGGGGAGATGAAGCGCTGGAGATTCTTTCAAAAGAGAAGGCCTCTATCATCCTGCTCGACCTGAAAATGCCCGGCATGGACGGCATGGAAGTTTTAGACCGGATCCACCGGATGGACCCGGGTATCCTGGTCATTGTCATCACCGGCTATGCAACCGTTCAGACGGCGATTGAAGCCATGAAGCAGGGGGCCTACGATTTTATTCCAAAGCCCTTTGAACCGGACCAGCTTCGCATCGTGGTTCGGCGCGCCCATGAAAAAATTCGTCTCACCCGTGAAGCTGAAAAACTGGAGAATGAAAGAAAGCGAACCCTTTTAGATCTGGATACCGAAAAGAGCCGCATCCATACGATTCTTGAATCGCTGCCGAACGGCGTGGTGGTCACCAACGCGCAGGGGCATGTGGTGCTGATGAATCCGGCCTTTGTTCATCACCTGGGCCTGGAACCGGGAAGAACGCCGGGCGACCCCATTCAAGCGTATGTTGCCGATGAAGGCCTTTGCAAACTGATTATGGAAATCTCACAGGGAAAGCATATTGATTACGACGACATCCCCGCGTATGAATTTGCGCCGTCGAACAATAAATACCTTCTGGCCCGCGCCCGGCCTGTCCTGGGGGAAAGATACGAATGCCTCGGCGCGGTGGTCAATGTCATGGACATTACGGCGATGAAGGTTCTGGACCGCCTCAAATCCGAATTTGTGGCAAAAGTGTCGCATGAACTCCGCTCTCCGCTTTCAACCATTCATGAACAGCTCGCCCTGGTCATGCGGGATAAACTGGAAAGCGCCGTTGCCGGCGACCAGCTCGTGCTGGCCAGGGCCAAGGAAAAAACCAGGGGGTTGATCGCGCTCATCGGCGATTTACTGGATCTTTCACGGATTGAGTCCGGAAACATCTGTCAGGAACAGAAACCGGTCAGCCTGACCGACATTTTAAAGAATATTCTGGAGTTTATGAAAACAAAAGCGAATGAAAAACACCAGTCGCTTGAACTCCAGCTGCCGGCAACACCTCTTCCCCTGATACTTGCCGATCCGCTGGCGCTGGAAAGCATCTTCGGAAATCTGCTCACCAACGCCATGAACTATACGCAAGATGGCGGCAAAATCAGCATAATAGCCGATTATACCGGAATAAACATCCGGGTGAAAGTGATGGACAACGGTTTCGGAATCGATGCCCGTCACCTGGATAAGATTTTTGAAAAGTTTTATCGGGTCAAGGATGAAAAGACCCGCTACATTACCGGAACCGGCTTAGGACTTCCGATTGTAAAAGAATTGGTGAATTCTATAGGCGGCATGATCGAAGTGGAAAGTACGCCGGGCAAGGGAAGCATATTTACCGTTATCCTACCGGTAAAAAACGAGACCGAAAGACATTAGATTTCCTGTGCTTTTAAAAATTCCGCCGCCGGAACCTGAATGCCTGTCCACAGGGCAAAACTTCTTTTGGCCTGATAGGCAAGCGCCGACAGGCCGTCCATAAAGGAAATCCCTCGGGTTTGGGCTGCGATCCGCCAAAAGTTCTCATCCCGGCCATAGTTCAGATCCATTAACAATTCACACGCCGAAAACTCAAGCCTTGCCACCAGGGATCCCAGGTCCGGCGATTCGTCATAGCTGGAAACCGATGTGGCATTGATGATTAGCTGTGCCGTAACCGGTTTCTCTGCAAGCGACGCCAGCGATGTTGCCGTCCCGCCGGCAATCTGTCTGGCTTTTTCCGGGTTGCGACCCGCCACCACGATGGAGGCCGCCCGCAGCCAGTTTAAAATAAAAACGACGGCCTTGGCCGCACCGCCGGTTCCAATGACCAGCGCCGACTTGCCGGCAACGTTAAAGCCGGCATAATTTAAAGCGTCCATAAATCCGATGGCGTTGGTGTTGTATCCTTTCAGGGCGTTGCCCTTTCGAACAATCGTGTTGATCGCCCCGATAAAGTTTGCCCCCTCGGAAAGAACATCCAGATAGGGAATGACCGTTTCCTTATGGGGCGCGGTAACGTTGGCGCCGGCCATGTGCAGGATTCTTAAACTCTGGATCGCCTGGCCGATATCGGAGGGATCAACCCGGAATGGCACATAGGCGCCGGCGATTCCGGCCCGCCTCAGAATGGCGGTAAACATGGCAGGAGACTTTACCCGCAAGGCCTGCTCATCGCCTATGATACAGAAAACTTTCATCCAAGCAGCCGCTTCAGACTCTCGATGATTTCTTCCGAAGAGGCCGGTTTGGCAATGTAATCATCGGCTTCCGTACTCATTCCGTCGGCATGGGAATAGCGCGTGGAAGTCACATGGGATGCCACGGCCGTCAGGAGGACAATCGGAATATTGCAGTATTTCTCATCATGCTTTAATTCCGAACACAACTGGTACCCATCCTTTTCCGGCATCATCACATCCAGCACAACGGCATCCGGCGGGTTGGCCACCACCTTTTGCCAGCCTTCCAAACCGTTGTATGCCACCTCGACTTCATAACCTTCTCTTTCCAGGTTGCCCTGTACAATCTCGGCAAAATCCGGTTCATCATCCACCACCAGTATCCGTTTTTTGTTATTCATGATTTACCTCCTTCACGGTCGTTTGTTGTCTGACATCAGCCCGGGATCACGATACCCCGCTCTTGAGAATATGTTGACGCGTCGATTAAACAGGCAAAACGTTTATGCCGCCGCCGGTCGCGGGTAAAGGCCGGCGCGCTGAACGATATCCGGCACTTTTTCCTCCCATTCAATCGCCATGATATGAAAGCCGCTGACCCCTTCAACCTCCTTCAACCGCTGAATGGATTCCACGCAAATCGCGATGCCCTCGTCGGCCTGCTTGTCTTTGGGCGTATCGGCCAGACGTTTGACCACTTCGTCGGGAACATCCATGCCGGGAACCCGGTTTTTCATATAGCGCGCCATGCCGGCCGATTTCATCGGCGTCAGGCCGGCCAAGATGAAGACTTTTTCGTGCAGCCCGCGGTCCCGGGCCATCTTCATCCACAGTTCAAATTTGTCCAGGTTGTAGATGCACTGGGTTTGAATAAACTCAACGCCGGCTTTGACCTTCTTGGCCAGACGCGGCACCCGGATTTCAAAGGGATCGGCAAAGGGGTTGGCGGCCGCACCCACAAACATCTGCGGCGGGCGCTTGATTTCATCCCCGCCGATGAATTTGCCCTGGTCCCGCATCAGGCGTACCAACTGGATCAGCTGCATGGAATCAATATCATGAACGTTCTGTCCCTGTTTGCAATCGCCGAAACTCTGATGGTCGCCGGAAAGGCAAAGGATATTATGAATATCAAAAGATGCCGCACCCAGAATGTCGCTTTGCAGGGCGATGCGGTTGCGATCGCGGGTGACCATCTGCAAGACCGGCTCCAGTCCCATCAACTTCAGCCGGATGCAGGCCGCCAGGCTGCACAGGCGGGTCATCGATGTCTGGTTGTCGGTAATGTTGATGGCATCGACGTAATCCTTAATCATCTCGGCCTTGGCGGTAATCGCTTCCGGATCACTGCCCCGGGGCGGGCCGCACTCGGAAGTAACGGCAAGGTGTCCGGCCTTAAGTATTTTTTCCAATTTGCTGGGGGTATTTACATTCATTGCTGCACATCCTCCCTGACTACTTTGCGCGGCCCGCCGGCGCGATCGGTGGACCAGTCCTTGATCGGAGCAAGTTCTTCATATTCATCGAATCTTCCCAGGGCCTTGAGCCGGTCGATAATCAGCTGCCAGGCGCAATCGATTTCCTTATTGATCTCGCATTTGCCGGCGGTCGATCCCCCGCAGGGGCCGTTTAAGAGCCGCTTGGCGCAGCGTGCGATGGGGCAGATGCCGCCGGTCCGCGCCAGGATGCACTGGCCGCACCCCTGGCAGCGTTCCGTCCAGAGACCGCGGGCCTGGGTCCCGCCCATGAAGCAGGTGTTCACGCCCGGATAAATCGGTTTTTCCTGATAGCGTTCAGCCATGAACTGCACGCCCACGCCGCAGGCCAGCGAAACCACCGCATCGTACGGATCGATGCGATCATGAATCTCTTCGATGTATTCCGGATCGCATTGGCGCTCCAGTGTGATTTCATCGATGCGGACATCACGGCCCTGGTTCAGAAAATACATGCGCAGGGCCGAAACCAGAATCCCGGCTTCTTTTTTGCCGCCGGCCTCGCACACCGTTACACATTCGTTACAACCGAGCACCAGAATATTTTCATATTCCTTAATTTCCGCGATGATTTCTTCCATCGGTTTTTTATCGGCTACAATCATGCCTGGTATCCTCCTTGTTCAGCGTTCAGCGATTGATGTGACGCATCGCATCAGTATTCCGACACTCAGACGCTTTCATCTTCAGGCCGCCTGCCGGCGCGCCAATTTGATGGGGTTCGGACCGAGTTGGCGGATGCGGTCAACCATTTCTGCGGCAAACTTGGCAAAGAGCGGCCCTTCGCTGGAAGACAGATTGTACATTTGCACGCGGTCGCCGCCGATCCCGATGGCGGTTAAAATCCCGCGCACCTGCTCCACCCGTTTACGAGCCCTGAAATTTCCGTTGTTGAAATGACAATCTCCTTCCAGACATCCGACCACATAGACGCCGTCGGCCCCCTTTTCAAAAGCCCGCAGGATATGGAGCGTGTCCACCTTGCCGGTGCAGGGCACCCGGATAATCTTGATGGCGGTGGAATATTCCAGTCGCATCGAACCTGCCAGGTCCGCAGCGGTGTACCCTCAGAAATTACAGCAAAAGGCGATGATAATCGGCTCAAATTCCGGATTCATAAAACCCCCTCAAGCAAAGCGTCCACTTTGGAAAGAATCTGATCATCCTCATACCAGTTGAGTTCAATCGCCTTGGCCGGGCATTCGGCCGCGCAGATGCCGCAGCCGTGGCACAAGGCTTCGTCGATTTCGCTGACCCCGTCCGCATTGATGCGCGGAACGCCATAGGGGCAGGACCGCACGCAAATCAGGCAGGAGGCGCACTTTTCGGCCTCCACCCGGGCGGTTACTGCCGACAGGGTGATATGGTCCTGGGAAAGAAAGGTGGTGGCCCGGGATGCCGCCGCATAGGCCTGAACGATCGATTCCGACAAGAGCTTCGGGCTGTGGGCGGTCCCGCACACAAAGATCCCTTCGGTGGCCATATCCACCGGCCGCAGTTTGACGTGCGCCTCCATAAAATGACCTTCCGGGGTTCGCGCCAGTTTGACGATGGAAGCCAGTTCCGCCGTGTCTTCAGCTACCATGCCCGCGCTCAGAGCCAGCAGGTCGGCCTGCACGCTCAGCGTTCGACCTAAAATATGATCCCTGAAAGCGATCTCGAGCCCCTCTTCGGTCGAGTCCACCCGGGGGGGATCCTCGGGCGTGTACCGGAAGAAAAGAACGCCCTGGCGGCGGGCTTCTTTGAAATATTCTTCCAGCAACCCATAGGTGCGCATGTCCCGATAGAGGACATACACAGCGGCCTGGGGGCGCAGCTTCTTGATATGCAGGGCGTTTTTTACGGCGCTCTGACAGCAGATGCGCGAACAGTTGGGATTCTCCTCATTGCGCGACCCCACACACTGGATCATGACAACCTGGTCCAGATCGCCGGCGCCGCGCGCTTCCAGGCGCCGGGCCAGTTCCACCTGCGTCAGGACACGCTCATCCTGGCCGTAAAGGTATTCTTTGGGCGTGTATTCCCGGGCGCCGGTTGCCAAAATGACGACGCCGTGATCAAATTTTCTTTCATACATGCCCGGCCCCACTAAAACTTCCGTGGTAAAATTGCCCTGAAATCCGGAAAATCCCACAATCAGCGTTTCGGTTAACACCTGGATCTTGGGATGAGCGCTCACCGCCTGGATGAGACCCTCTAAATATTTCCCGATATCGGCGCCTTCGATGGTGACCGTCAGCCGGCCGGCCATGCCGCCGAGAGTTTTTTCCTTCTCCACCAGAATGGTTTCAAAACCCTGGGCGGCCATGCCCAGTGCAGCGGTCATGCCGGCCGCACCACCCCCGATGACCAGAGCCCGCCGGTTAACGGGTACTTTCTTTTCCTGCAGGGGATGCAGCTTAACCGCCCGGGCCACGGCCATGCGCACCAGATCACGTGCTTTTTCAGATGCCTTTTGCGGCGAGGCCGCATGCACCCATGAGCCCTGGTTGCGGATATTGGCCATTTCAAAAAGATACTTGTTCAGGCCGCAGGCCTGCAGGGTATCCATAAAGATCGGTTCGTGGGTTTTGGGCGTACAGGCGGCCACTACCACGCGGTTGAGCCGCTGGTCTTTGATGACGGCCTTCATCGCCTCCTGGGAATCCTGGCTGCAGGTAAAAAGATTCTGGCCGGCATAGACCACTTGCGGAAGCGATTTGGCATAGTTCTCCACCGCGGCGACGTCCACAACCCCGGCAATATTGATGCCGCAGTTGCAGACAAACACGCCCACCCGGGCTTCCTCGCCGGCAATATCGATTTCTACCGGAACTTCGACGGAGCGGGTGCAGCTATGGCGGGCCGAACTGAGATGGGCGCCGGCCAGAGCGGCCGCTGCGCTTCCTTCGGTCACCGATGCGGGAATATCTTTGGGCCCCTGGAACACCCCGCAGGCATACACCCCGCTGCGACTGGTTTCGACCGGCGTAAAGGGGTGCGTCACCGCAAAGTGATAGCGGTCCAGCTCGATGTTCAGCCGCCGCGCCAGTTCCGCCGTGGCGGCCGGAACCTGCAATCCGACCGACAGAACCACCATGTCGAAGAACTCTTCTTTCAGGGCGCCGCCTTCATCCACATAGCGGATGCGTAAATTTTTTTCCGGGCCGATTTCGTCAATCGTGTGCACCTTTGCTTTGACAAAACGGACGCCGACCTTATCGCGGGCGCGTCCGTAATACTTCTCATATTCTTTGCCAAACGTGCGTATATCCATATTGAAGATAACGCAATCCAGATCACCGTGGGCATGTTCTTTGGCGATCATGGCATCCTTAATGGCGTACATGCAGCACACCGAAGAGCAGTAGCCGTTGCCGCAGCGGTTCTCATCGCGGGAGCCGACGCATTGCAGCCAGGCGATGCGCTGCGGCTTGACCCCGTCGGAGGGACGCAGGAGTTGTCCCATGGTAGGACCCGAAGCGCTGAGAATGCGTTCAAATTCAAGACTGGTCACCACATTGGGATTGCTTTGGTAATGATAGAACTGCTCCAGGCCGGAAGGATCAAACGGCTCGCTCCCGGGGCATAGAATCAGCGAACCGATCTCAATTTCCTTTTCTGCAACAACCTGGCGGTGTTCCACCGCTTCGGCCAGACAGGCGCCGACACACTGATAGCACTCGCAGCAAAAACCGCAGTTCAGGCAGCGGCCGGCTTCGGCGCGACCGGCGGATTCATCCAGCCCCAGTTCGACTTCGTTGAAATTGCCGCTGCGCTCTCCCGGCGCAAGTTCCGGCATGCGGGATCGGCTTGCAGCCGGTTCGTTTGCGGGTATCGGCCGGTAAACCGGATTTTCCACGGCCGTTTTATCACGACCGGCCGTCAGATCGTTTTTATCGAGATAACGTACGATCGACTCGGCCGCCTCACGCCCGGCGGCAATGGCGCCGATGGCGATCCAGGGGCCGGTCTGCAGATCGCCGCCGGCAAAAACCCCTTCCCGGCCGGTAACATATGAAACCGGATCGACGTCGGCGGTGCCCCAGCGCGACAATTGAACGCCGGCCAGATCTTCTATCGCCGACAGGTCGGGACGCTGGCCGATGGCGGGAATCAGCTGATCGACAGCGATGTCATATTCGCTCCCAGGAACGGGAACGGGCCGTTTGCGGCCGGAAGAATCCGGCTCGGACAGCTGCATGTTGATGCATCGCAGGCCCACCACCCGGCCGTCCTGCGTCAAGACCTCCTGGGGCGCCGCCAGGTATGTGATCTTTACGCCTTCGGCTTCCGCCGCCTGAATTTCCTCTTCCCATGCCGGCATTTCCGTGCGGGTGCGGCGATAAATGATTCGGACCTCCCGGGCGCCCAGGCGCACCGCGCAGCGGGCCACGTCAATGGCGACATTGCCGCCCCCGATAATGGCGACCTTTTCTCCCACCGGCGCCCGGCCGGTTAAATTGACTTGTCTTAAAAACGCAACTCCCTGCTCGACCCCTTTGGATTTTTCCCCCGGAATCCCCAGCTCGATCCCCTTGTGGGCGCCCATCGCCAGATAGACCGCGCTGAATCCGTCGCCGAACAAACCGTCCACCGTCAGGTGGGGACCCAGCGGCGAATCGGTCCTGATTTCAACCCCTAGGTTGGTAATCAATTCAATTTCGCGGTCCAGGACGTGGCGCGGCAGGCGATGCTCCGGAATGCCGACCCGCAGCATACCGCCGGCTTTGGGCAGGGCCTCGAAAATGGTGGCGTGGATCCCTTTGCGCGCCAGGTGGTAGGCGGCCGAAAGTCCGGCAGGTCCCGAGCCGATGATGGCGACTTTTTCCGGCCGCGGCGGCAGGCATTTGATTTTGATTTCACGCGGATCGAACCGATCCGCCGCCAGACGCTTGAGATCCCGGATGGCCACCGGCGCATCGACTTCACACCGGCGGCAGGCGTCCTCGCACCCATGCGGGCAGATCCGGCCCAGAACCCCCGGCAGGGGCAGGTCTTCCATAATTATTTCTAGAGCTTCCTTGTACTTGCCTTCCTTGACCATCTGGACATAACCCTGGACGTTAAGTCCGGCCGGACAGGCCAGGCGACATGGCGCCCGGTCCGCTTTCTGAATGCTAAAGGCGCCCGGAATGGCTTGGGCATACTGTTTGTAGGCAGCCTTGCGAACGGAAAGGTTTTCATCGTAATCATTGGGCAGAGAGACGGGGCAGACCTTGGCGCATTCCCCGCAGCTGGTACATTTTTGAAGATCAATATAACGCGGCTGCTGCCGGACCCGGGCCGTAAACTTACCCGGCTCGCCTTCCAGACTGAGCAGTTCCGTGTGGGTCAATAGTTCAATGTTTAAATGCCGGCCGACCTCGACCAGTTTGGGTGAAATAATTCACATGGCGCAATCATTGGTCGGAAAGGTCTTGTCCAGCTGCGACATCATCCCGCCGATGGCTGCGGACTTTTCCACCAGGTAGACATAATACCCCGAATTTGCCAGATCCAACGCAGACTGCATTCCGGCGATGCCGCCGCCCACAACCATGACGGAACCGACCCGGGGGCTGCCGCTGCCGGCGCCCGTCTCTTTTTGGGTTTCACTGTTTTGCTTTTCCATTTTCAGGCTCCTTATATCGCTTCCAGAACTTCGGGCAGCTTGTGCTCCCATCCGATGGTGGCAACGTGGACGCCGTCGTAACCGCCCGATTTGATTTGCGCCACCATTTCAGAGGCGATGCGGACACATTCCCGAACCTTGTCGGGCGCATTCTGAATTCGGGTGATCACGGTGTCCGGCATATGGATCGTCGTCACGTTGCGCGCCATATACCGGGCCATCCCCAGGGATTTGATCAGCAGCACGGTGGGTATAATTTTTACATTCCTGGCGGTGATGCGTTTGCGAAAAGGTTCAATCACCGAAAGATCAAATACGGGCGGGGTAATGAAAAATTGAACCCCCGCGTCTATTTTCCTGAGCATCTCCTCCACTTCCAGCTCCGGCGAGCGCGCCTTGGTGGCCGCTTCAATTTTGGCGCCGACCAGAAAGGCCGGAGCGCCTGCCAATTCAATCCCGGCCATATCCCTGCCGGTTTGCAGGCCGCCAATGGCCCGTAGCAGCCCCAGCAGGTCGATATCGTAAACAGACCGGGCCTGATGATGATCGCCGAAACCGGGCTCCTCCCCGGTAACCGCCACCACGCTGGTAATCCCGCAAGCAGCGGCGGCCAGCAGGTCGGCCTGCAGGGCAATCCGGTTGCGGTCCCGGCAGCAGACCTGGAAAACAGTTTCCAGCCCTTTTTTCTGCAGAACCATCGCCCCCCCCAGAGAACTCATGCGCATGACGGCATTGCTCATTTCCGGCACAACAAAGGCATCCACCTTGCCCTTGACGAGACCGGCATGGGAGGTCATGGCCGTTACATCGACCCCTTTGGGCGGTTCCATTTCAGCCAGAATGGCAAATTGCCCCGCGCTAAACCGCTCTTTCAGCTTCATTTGCTTTCCTCCGGAATTGGGATTTTAATATGCAATCGCAAGTTGCACTTTTCATTACAGCAAAAGTTGTGCCGCTTAATTTTCGGGCGGACCGAAAATTAATAATATAAAATTATATCAATTGGTTAATATGTTTTCAGACGCTCACGGCCGGTGGGCGTCCCCTTTATAGTGATTTATGATATGTTCCAAAATGGCATTTGTTTATTATAAATATAATAAATATCAATTTGTTATTGCATATTGTGCTATTTTGGCATATGCTGTTTTGGCATAGCGTGTCCCCACCTTTTACCCAACCGGCGGCAAATGACCAAAAATGGGGACTTGCTTTGTTGGAATTTCAGCCGCTTATGAAAATTACACATGTCAAATTCCAAATATCAAACGAATTCCAATTACCAAAATTCTAAACAGTCTTTCGGCTTGGAATGGGTTGGTCATTGAGCATTCGAATTTGAGATTTATTTGTCATTTGGTACTTGGAAATTGAATTTTTAAACGTATTAATCCAGGTCAAGGCGGCTGAACTCTCACCCGGTTCTGAGAACCCGGTTTTTATGGCGGAGAAATTATGCAGGCACGCATTCTCATTGTTGACGACGATCGGGATTATCTTGAAGTCATGAGCAGCAAACTGCTGGCTTCAGGATTCAAGGAAATCCGGATCGAAGAAGATTCGATCAAAGCCGCTTCGCTGGTGGAAAAAGGCGAGCTGTTCGACGTTGCCCTGATTGATCGCGGCATGGAGGGGATGGACGGAATCGCTCTGCTGGAGTTTATCAAAAACACCAGCCCGGGCACGGAGTGCATCATGGTAACGGCATACAACGATGTCCGGGTCGCAGTGGAATGTCTTAAAAAAGGCGCCTACGATTACCTGGTCAAACCGGTTACCCAGGAAGACCTTGTTTTTGCCATCAATCGCAGCCTGGAGCGCAAGCGGCTGCTGGATATCCTGGACATTGAAAAGGGCAAAATCACTCCGGCGCTGAAATATGCGATTCCATTTCAAACCATCGTCACCCAATCCGCCAACATGCTGCGCGTTCTGAAAGCCGCCGAACTGCATGCCGACAGCAATGTGCCGATTCTGATTACCGGAGAAAGCGGAACCGGAAAGGAACTGCTGGCGCGGGCCATTCATGACGCCAGCCCGCGCAGTAAAGAACTCTTTACGCCGATCAATATGGCGGCGCTGACCGGAAATCTGTTCGAGGCTGAATTTTTCGGTCATACCAAAGGCGCGTTTACCGGCGCCGAGAAGGATCGTACGGGCTTTTTGAAATCGGCGAATAACGGCACCCTGTTTCTGGACGAAATCGGCAACCTGCCGCTGGAACTGCAGGCCAAACTCCTGCGGGTTCTCCAGGATGGGGAATTTACCATGCTGGGCACCAGCAAACGACAGAAAGTGGATGTGCGCTTTATTGCCGCCACCAATGAGGACCTGGATTTACTGCTGGCCCGAAAAAAATTCCGCAAAGACTTGTATTACCGAATCCGGGGCGGATGGTTGCACCTGCCCCCTTTAAAGGAAAGAAAAGAGGATATCCCCCTGCTGATAAACACGTTCCTGCAAAAGCATTTCAGTGATGCCGGCATACACCCGATCAAACCCGAAGCCATGGATGTGTTAATGGAATACGGCTATCCCGGAAACGTCCGCGAGCTTCAGTCCATCATCCTTTCATCCCTGAACCTGGCCCAGGGAAAACCCATTTCAATCCGCGACCTTCCGGATGAGCTCCAGAAACTAAAGACAGCGGCCCGCTCCCATCGCAATCCGGATATGGAACCGGTTGTTTCGCTCTGCAGCGTTGAAAAGTCTCACATTCTGAAAATCTACAGCCGCACCGGAAAAAACAAATCAAAAACCGCCCGGCTGCTGGGCATCGGACTCAATACCCTGAGAAGGAAACTGCTGTGTTACGGTGTCGATTAAGGCGCTTATGTCACCAAATATCCGGGCCGGCAAACGCAAATGGTGTAGGATTTTACGACCGAACCGACGCAAATTCCAACAAGATGATAACCTTCTGATAATATATAAAATTATTAAAAGCAAGATTGAAACCCACCCCCATTTTTACCGGCAGGTGGCGTGTATTGCAGCAATACCTCAGTCGCCCGCCTATCAGACGCCCGACCGCACAATTACTAATTAAAACAATTAAATTATAGGGTTATAACAAAAACAGGGAGCATTTAATGCTTTGGCATGCCCCTTGCTCTTTATCAGGGCAAACGAGTCGCCAACCCTTAACGGAGGAATAAAAAAATGACAAAACAAACGGATGGATACCGCAGGGATCGCCTGGGCTTTGGTTCTTCATACCGTAAAGGCGGTAAAAAGGATCCTGCCCGGCGTAGTGAAATCGAAGCCGTCCTGGGCGGACAGCGCTGGCTGGTGCGTCCGGACAAAAAAGCGCCGAGCGCAAATCCCTGTCTGTGGATGCAGGCCGGAGCCGTCAATTTTAAAAATTGCCATAATTTTTACGACTGCACCGCCTGTAAATACGATCAGGGCATGCGCATGCAGGTGGAAAAAGGTCGTCAGATCAGCTGGCAGGACGCCATGCGAAAACGGCCCGACCTGAATCGCATGTGTCGGCACAGCCTGACCGGCCGCATCGAAAAAAGAGCATGTGCTCTCAATTATGAATGCGCCCGCTGTGATTTCGATCAGTATTTCGAAGATGTCCTGACGCCTAAAACCAAAAACCTGCCGCATGACGTCCGGCAGGTAAAGGGTTTTGATGTTCCCATGGACCACTATTTTCACAACGGTCATACCTGGGCGCGCATTGAAAGCGGCGGATTCATCCGCATCGGACTAGACGATTTTGCCTTGAAACTGATGGGGCCGGCCGATGCCTTGCGGCTCCCTCTCATGGGTAAAGAACTGGACCAGAATTCAGTCGGGTGGGGGCTGAGACGCCAAGACAACCCTGCCGATGTGCTGTCGCCGGTCAGTGGGGTGATTGTGGAAGTCAATTCGAAAGTAAACGAAAATCCCCGCCTCGCCAACGCTGAACCGTACGGAGAGGGATGGCTGTTTATGGTCCGCACGCCCGACATCAAGAAAACATTCGATACGCTGATGACGGATACAACAAGCCTCGACTGGATGAATACCGAAGTCAGCGCGCTGGAGCAGATGATCGAAGCGGCGGCGGGACCGCTGGCGGCCGACGGCGGTTACCTGAAAGATGACATTTATGGAAATCTGCCCGCACTTGGCTGGAAAAACTTGACCGGTCGTTTTCTCAGAACCTGATGAGCACGGAGCATGTATGCAGGCGCCCTAACCGTTTATTGAAAAAGCGTCCCCGACCGGATGATCCCTCCCCCGCCACGGCGGGGCAAAGGTAGGTGAGGACAAATTTTGAACTGATGTCGGGTTTACAACACGTGTAATAACCGGTCCGGTCTCAACCCATCATCACAAAGAGGTAGACACCATGGCGACCATCACAACAGACAAGCCAATATCTGCAGGTACCCCCTGCATCTGGATGCAGGCCGGCGTGGTTTTAAAAAAGGTCTGCAAAACCGAATACGATTGCGTGACCTGTCGTTTCGACAAGGCCATGCAGCGTCTGGCCGCTGAAAATGAAAAAAAAAGCGCCCGGGAGATCCGGACCGCTTCCAAACGGGGAAAAATTGTTTTCTGGCGCAACCGCCTGATGGAGCTGCCCCAATGGAAGCGGCCCTGCCTCCACCATTTGAAAAAACGCATCGAATTCAGGTCCTGCACCAACGCGTACCGCTGTGACAACTGCGAGTTTGACCAGTATTTTTACGACGAGTATACCGTGCATGCCGTTGTAAAACCGGTGGATCTCTTGAATATTGAAGGGTTTAAAGTCCCCCAGGGGTTTTATCTGCACCACGGGCATGCCTGGATAAAGCTGGAAGAGGGCGGCGAGGCCCGGATCGGACTGGACGATTTTGCCCTGCGGCTCTTCGGCCCGCAGGATACGTTCGAAGCTCCCCTCGTGGGCAAAGCGTTGCGGCAGAGCCGGGCGGACATCAAAATGAAACGGGGAGCGAACACCGCTGAGATTCAATCTCCCCTCAGCGGGGTGGTAACCGCTGTAAATCCCCGGTTAAGAGAGCAGGGCAGCCTGGCCAACAGCAATCCCTACTCGGAAGGCTGGATCGCACGGGTTCATTCCCGCAGCCTGCGCCAGGACCTGAAACATCTGATGATCGGGAGCGAAACGACCGATTTTTTACGCGACGAGGTCCGGCGCCTGTATCAGGTAATTGAACAGGAAGCCGGCCCGCTGGCTACCGACGGCGGCCAATTCGGAAATGATATTTACGGTAATATTCCCCGGATCGAATGGAACCGGTTGGCGAACATTTTCCTGCGAACCTGAGGGTTTTGGCAGGTTTTTGAACCGATCCGTAACGCCGACAGACATCTGTCCATTTGCACTATCATTTCTTGGGTAATCTTGCCTTTAGTCCCCGGCTTTAAGACGCGGAGATCCCGTGTTGCGGGTTGCAGGGTTCTTCAATTGATAAGAATTCACTCGCTCAGGTCAATCTTTTCATTTCATCATCGAACAGCACTCTGCAATACCGGCAGAGCTGGTCGGATTTGCGGTCGACATCCCGGATGCTGCGGCAGTAATGCATGATGCAGGCGGGATCCGGGCAGTGGCGCAGATTAAAGGTGTGGCCCAGTTCGTGGATCGCTTCTTTGACCACCCGAATCTTATAGGTTTCCTTTACGCTTAAGGGCGAAAGGCCTTCCTTTAAACGGAAGGTGGATACAATGCAGGTCTTGCCTCCCAACTGGGCTTCGCCGTAAACATGGGTGAGAATGGGGATGAAAAGGTCCGCCGTGGTAACCGCCAGCACCTTGATGGCATCCTCCGGCGCCACGGCCGCCAGTTTTTCCAGAATCAAAGTGGAATGATACTGGTCCCGGCCGGGATCCAAGGCGAAGTCAACATCCGGCAAAAACGGCATCTGCCCAACGCGAAAACCGTACACCCGCTCGATTCCCCTGCTGATCGGCGTGAAAATTTCTTCACCACAGTCACCGATAAAAGAGACGACGACGGTATGTTCTGCAGGAGCAATCAAGATGGCTTCTGAATCTTATATCGCTTGATTTTGTTATACAGGGTGGAACGATCGATTTCCAGTGTTTTCGCTGACCGGGATATATTCCAGTCATTGGCATTGAGCACCTGAAGGATATGCGTTTTTTCAATTTCCGCAAGGGAGTTTGCTTCAGGGCGGACGCGCTCGTCCTTACAGACAATCGGCAGATCCTCCGGCATGATTTTAGCCCCTTTGCACACCACCACCGCCCGTTCGATGGCGTTTTCAAGCTCTCTGACATTCCCGGGCCAGTCATGGAGCATGATTTCATCCATGGCGGCACGGCTGATGTGGTCGATGGGCTTGTTGGTTTCCTGGGCAAACCGGTTTAGGAAATGTTCCGCCAAAAGCGGCAGATCTTCTTTACGCTCCCGCAAGGACGGCATTTTAAATGAAACCACGTTCAGCCGGTAATAGAGGTCATCCCGAAATGATCCGGACCGGATGGCTTTCTGCAGATCCCGGTTGGTTGCCGCAATGACCCGGAAATCAACTTCCAGCGGCTGTGTTCCGCCCACACGGTAAAAGATCCGGTCTTCCAGGATGCGCAGCAGGTCAATCTGCATGCGCATACTGACCTCCCCGATTTCATCCAAAAAAAGAGTGCCGCCGTGAGCCAGTTCCAAACGCCCCTTTTTAGTCTCTTTGGCGTCCGTAAAAGCGCCTTTCTGATAGCCGAAAAGCTCGCTCTCCATCAAATGCTCCGGTATGGCGCCGCAGTTGACCACCACAAAGGGCCCCTGGCTCTGGGGGCTGTTGGTGTGAATGGCTTTGGCCGCCAGCCCCTTGCCCGTTCCGGTCTCCCCGGTTATCAGGACCGTGGAATTCATCGGCGCCACGTCCACGATGAGGTCGAAGACCTGCTGCATGGCCCGGGATTGTCCGATCATGCTCTCAAAGCGGGTGCGTTCCTTGTATTGTTCTTTGAGATACAGATTTTCCATGGCCTGGGCCTGACTTTCCAGAATCTTTTCGATCAGCAGGCCCAGTTCATTGGGGTCAAAGGGCTTGAGCAGATAATCGGCAGCCCCGTGTTTCATAGCCTCGATTGCGGTCGAAATGGAACCATAGGCGGTGATCATGACCACCGCCACATCCGGATCATTTTCCTTGACGTGCTTGAGCACCTCCAGACCGCTGATCCCTTCCATCTTAATGTCCAGCAGCAGGACATTATAGTGGCTTGCATTTAATTTCTCTAAAGCTTCCTCTCCGCTTTTTGCGGTTTCGACGTCATGACCATCCCTGAGAAGCCAACCCGCCAGTGACTCCCGCATAATCTTTTCATCATCGACGATAAGGATTTTGGCGTTTGCCATAGTGACCTCCACATCAGGGTTTATCCGTTTGGGTCAAGTGCTCCCGCGGCAGTTCGAGTTCAAAGGTCGTTCCTTTGCCCACCTCTGAGGTTACATGGATGACGCCGCCGTGCTCTCTGACAATGCCGTAGGCCACCGAAAGCCCCAGCCCCACCCCCTTGCCTTTCTTCTTGGTGGTAAAAAAAGGCTCGAACAGTTTCGAGAAATTTTCCCGGAGTATTCCCACGCCGGTGTCTTTGAAGGCGACATAAATCTTGTCGTCACTCAATGAGTGCCGCGTTTCGATTCGCAAAACCCCTCCGCCGGTTGCTTCAACGGCTTCAGCCGCATTGGAAACAATATTCATCATGACCTGCTGAAGCTGGTCCTGGGACCCGATCAGGTCGGGAAGATCGGGAGCCAGCTGTTTTTCCACTTTGACCCCGTTAATTTTCAGCAAGTTTGAATTAATAACCAATGTCTGCTCCACCAGCTGGTTGACATCGACCCGCTTGGGCTCCATTTTCGACTGCCGCGAGAATGCCAGCAGGTTGGAAACAATCCGGCTGATTCGGCGGGTCTCTGTTTCCATCAGGGTCAGATACTGGCAGAACTGCTCGACTTCATTCTGCTTGAGTTCATCTTCCTCAATGATGCGTTTCATCAGGAGAATCAGATTCAAAATCCCGGCGATGGGATTATTGATTTCATGCACCACCGAAGCTGAAAGTTTCCCCAGGGATGCCATTTTGTCCTTGTGGATCAGTTTGGCGTGGGTCTCTTCCAGCTGCCGGGTCCTTTCGTCAACCATCCCCTCCAGCCGCCGGGTAATTTCTTCTTCTTCTTTCAGGCGAGCGGTAATATCCCGGCTGATTTCGATAAACTTGGAAATTTTACCGTCTTTTTCCCAGATCGGGTAAATGTTAACCTCAAAGCGGGCTTCACCGCCTTGCGCATCCGTTCGGGTCATCACCTGACGGGTCGGGCGTTTATTGCAAATCACTTCATCCAGCGGACAAACGACGGCTTCGCAGTTGCATCGATTTTCAATGGACTGAAACACTTCATAACATTTCCGGCCGATCACTTCCGGCCGCGAACATTTCATCTGCTTAAGAAATGCTTCGTTGACTTCTTCGATCTCCATATCCGGGGTAATCACCGAGATAAAATCCTGAATGCCGTTGAGAATCGTTTCCATTTCGCGGGTTCGTTCTCTCAGTTTACGCTCCTGAAAACTGATGGCCTCCCAGAAAACCTTGAACACGTGATAGGACAGGACGCGGATGTGAATCGGGCGGGACTTCAGAATCTCGTCAAAGATATGCGGATCCGGATTTAAGACAATAATCAAATGAATGCCGTATGCCGGATCATACAGTGCATGATAGTCGGAAAAGGTCAACAGGCCAAGCTTTGCGGCCAGCTCCATGGCCGGAGTGTTTGCATCCGGATCCGCCACCGCAACGATGGGGGCGCGCACCCCTCCATCCGGAGATTCAAAAATTGTTTTTTCCAGCACTTCCCGGCTGAACTCGCCGCCGCCGACCAGGGCGATGTTGATGACGGATGATTTGCGGTTCGGCACGTGTCGGTCTCCTGTTCATATTCAAACGCAACTTTCATGAAAGAGGAATAACACACAACATCAGATGGGCGTCGATGCGTAAAATTTTTCCCGCCGGCCTTCATTTTATTATTTTTATTAATAACATGAGGGTACAACCTTTACAAGGGTCTTTCCGTGTGTATATTTCAGCTACAAACAGCTTGACACTAATTTAAGGTTTATGGCATAAGAATCCTTTGGGTCATTCGGATGAATTCTTTTGTTGAAAACGGTTGTCTCTCTTCGTGCGGATGATGTTATCGGGCGTTGACGGACGCCGCAGGGTTCTAGAAAATCAGGCTGAAACGGAGTAATAATGGACTTGCCAAAATCAAAGCAAAGCGGTTCGGTAATGGTGGTCGGCGCCGGTATAGCCGGCATGCAATCCGCACTGGATCTGGCCGATTCAGGGTATTTCGTATACCTGCTGGAAGCGTCACCGGCTATCGGCGGGGCGATGGCCCAGCTGGACAAGACCTTCCCCACCAATGACTGCTCCATGTGAATTATTTCACCGAAGCTGGTCGAGGTCGGCCGGCATTTGAACATCGAGCTGCTCACCCTCTCACAGGTCACATCCATTGATGGCGAAGTGGGCAATTTTACCGTATCCGTTAAAAAAATGCCCCGATATGTGGATATGGAAAAATGCATCGCCTGCGGTCTGTGTGCTGAGAAGTGCCCGGCCAAGGCGGTGGATGAATTCAATCAGGGACTTTCCAAGCGCAAGGCCATTTATGTGCCCTACCCCCAGGCCGTACCCCTGAAATACGCCATCGATGCACAGCGGTGCATTTATTTTAAAAATGGAAGGTGCAAAGCCTGCGTCAAATTCTGCCCCACCCACGCAGTCAATCTGGACGACAAGGAAGAAAACATCACCCTGAATGTCGGAGCCATCATCCTGACCGCCGGATTCAAGCCGTATGATCCGTCGCTGCTGGACAATTACCAGCACGGCAAGCTGCCCAACGTGGTCACCAGCATGGAATTCGAGCGGGTGCTTTCGGCCGGCGGTCCCTCCGGCGGTCACATCAAGCGTCTCTCGGACGGTAAAGATCCCAAGAAAATCGCCTGGCTGCAATGTGTCGGATCCAGAGACCTGAACCGCTGCGACAATGAGTATTGTTCATCGGTATGCTGCATGTATGCCATCAAGGAAGCCCTGATTGCAAAAGAGCACATCGGCCCGGAATTCAGTCCGACGATTTTTTTCATGGACATGCGAACCCACGGCAAGGATTTCGAACGCTACTACAA
>ENA-OSEO01002619-OSEO01002619.1-sediment-metagenome-genome-assembly--contig:-NODE-2619-length-24361-cov-3.593189_pt1 | contig 24361 bp, 20 predicted proteins | sample MGYA00237883_ERZ534232 | MGnify/ENA metagenome assembly ERZ534232
ACCAGGGCCTCCACCTGAATCGGCTTGGTAATATAGTCGTCCATGCCCGCGGCCAGACACTTCTCCCGGTCGCCCTGCATGGCGTCCGCGGTCAGAGCGATGATCCGGGGAACTGCCGCGGCCTCGCTTCCCTTAATGCGCCTCGAGGCTTCCAGGCCGTCCATCTCCGGCATCTGCACGTCCATCAAGATCACGTCATAGGGCTGGCGCTGCACTGCTTCCACCGCTTCCAGGCCGTTGGCCGCCACGTCGGCCCGGTAGCCCAGCCGCGCCAGCAGGCGCAGGGCCACCTTCTGGTTGACGGCGTTGTCTTCCGCCAACAGGATCCGCAGCGGCATTTTCGCTCCCAGTTCCGGATCGATCTGGCTCTTGACCGCTCCAGCATCCCGGCGCATCGCCTGGGGTTGGGCGGCAAAGATGTTCATCAGGGCGTCGTACAATTGGGAGGGTTTCAAGGGCTTGGTGATCTGGGCCGCGAAGATGGAAGCGTCGGCGCCGATCTCCCGGCGCCCCAGGGAGGAGAACAACACCAGCGGCAGGTGGGGGCGTTGCGCTTTGATCTCCCGGGCCAGCATCACGCCGTCCATCTCGGGCATTTGCATGTCCAGAATCGCCACATCGAAAGGATCGCCCCGTTTGATCCAATCCAAAGCCTCTTGGGGCCGGAAGCTGTCCCGCACCAACATGCCCCAGGATTGACCTTGAAGGACCAGGATGCGGCGATTGGTGTCATTGTCGTCCACCGCCAGGAGGCGTAGACCGGTCAGTTCGGGCTGCTCCCGGAGCAATTCCTGGCGGCTGATCACCGGCATGGCCACCGGCTCGGTCCGGACGGTCAGGTGGAAAGTGGCCCCTTGCCCCGGCACGCCTAGGCTCTCCACCCAGATGCGGCCGCCCATCATTTCGCTGAGGCGTTTGCAGATCGCCAGCCCCAGGCCGGTGCCGCCGTACTTCCGGGTGGTGGAAGTATCCGCCTGGCTGAAGGACCGGAACATGCGGTCCAGCCGCTCCGGGGGAATGCCGATGCCGGTGTCGGCCACGGAAAACCGCAGCAGCAGAGAACCGGGAGGCAGGTCTGCGGCTTCGGGACCTTTTTCTACCCTGGCCGACAGGGAGACTTCACCCTGTTCGGTGAATTTCACCGCATTATTGAGCAGATTGAGCAGGATCTGGCGCAGGCGGGTGACGTCTCCGGCAATGGTGGCCGGCACCCCCTCATCCACCTGGTAAGCCAGTTCCAGACCCTTATTCCCCGCGGCGGTGGCCACCAGATCGAGGGCGCTTTCGATACACTCCCGCAAGTCGAAGGGCTGGCGTTCCAGGTCCATCTTGCCGGCTTCGATCTTGGAAAAATCGAGGATATCGTTGATGATGCCCAGCAGAGCCTCGCCGCTGCTGCGAATGGTCTCGGCAAATTCCCGTTGCTCGGCGCTGAGCGGGGTATCGAGCAGTAAATTGGTCATGCCGATGACGCCGTTCATGGGGGTGCGGATTTCGTGGCTCATGGTGGCCAGGAAGATGCTCTTGGCCGCGTTGGCGGCCTCGGCGGCTTCCTGGGCCGCGGCCGCGTCGGCATAGAGCCGGGCATTATCCAGGGCCAGGGATGCCAGTTCGGCAAAATTCTCCAGCAATCCCTTTTCTTCCTCGCTGAAGGTCCGGCCGCTCTGCCGATGGCAGGCCAGGCCCAAGACCCCGGTCACTTGCGAGCCCGATTTCAACGGCACTGCCATCACCATCTTGAGGGCCTGGAAATCCAGGTTCAGGTCCACGGCCCGTCCGTCCCACTCCCCGTAATCTTCGATGAGCAGGGACTTGCCGCTCTCCCAAACCTTGCCGGACAAACCCTGTCCCGGCTTCAGGTTGACCCCGATGATCCCGGCAAAGACCCCGGTGCCCACCTGACATTCCAGGACCTGTTTGTCGGGGTTCACCAGGTGAATGAAACCATGGGGTGTATGCAGCAACTGGCCGGCGCGGCTGATGAGGGCCTGGAGCAAATCCTGCAGGTTCAAGCGATTGATGAGTCCCAGGGTGGTTTCGTGCAAGGCCGCCAGGTATTCCTTTTGCCGGTGCAGAGATTCCTGCAGGTGTTTGCGCTCAGTAATATCCCGGATGCTCTCGATGGCGCCGGTGAGGTTTCCGGCGGCATCGTAGAGGCCGCCGGCCGTGGCGGTAAGATAAGCCCCGCCCGCCCGCAGGTTGGGCACATAGGTCTCGCCGCAGAGGATTTCCCCCCGGCGGCTCACCTGGGCATATTTGGCCCGGAACTCCTCTTCTTTTTGAAAAATATAATCGATCAGGATCGGCCGGCGTTCGCCGTAAAAAGGCAGGGCGTACTCAAAGTTTCCTTTTCCCAGGATATCCCGGGCCTGGACCCCGGTCAGGGCTTCCATGGCCCGGTTCCAGGCCAGCACTTTGCCCTCCCGGTCAATGACCAGAGTGGCGTCCGGCAGGAAATCGATAATATTCTGAAAGCGCCGCTCGGATTCCCGCAGGGCCTCTTCGGCCTCTTTCCGTTCGGTAATGTCGATAAACGCGCCATAAACGAAAGAAATGTCGCCGCCGGCGTCCAAAATGATCTGGCTGCCTTCCTGAATCCAGAGGATTTGGCCGTTCCGGTGGCGGATGCGGTACTCCCGGATGTAAGACTTATCGCCTTTCAGAGCGGAGATGACGGCCTGCCGCATCCGTTCCACATCCTCGGGCACCACCAGGTCCAGCCATCTCAGCCGCCGGGAATCGAATTCTTCCTTGAGGTAGCCGGTCAGGGCCTCGATCTTGTGGTCGATAAAATCCACCGACCAGTCGCGATAGCCTTTGAAGACCACATTAGGCAGGTTCTTCAAGAGGAGCCGATAGCTGGTCTCGCTGTCCAGGGCCGCGGCATCCGGGGCGTCAGCGTTCCCCGGGGTCCGCAACCGCGCCAATTCCCGGTGCAACCGGCTTAACTCGCTGAGCAATTGCTCCCTGGTTTGGTCTTCATTCATTTCAGATCCCATCCGGCTGATCCTAAATAACCACTGCAAGGCCAATCGGCATTGGGAAAATTTACTTATTTATCCCGAGAAACCAGCTTGCGAAGCGATTTTCTATTCTAATAATATCCGGCCCAATTCTCAAGCTCCCATTCTCCGGCCCCCAGACCGCTGGGACCAAAGAAACCGGATCGGGCCTTTTTTACAGGCTTAAATACAAAAACGCGGGTCGCTATTCATGGATAATTTCGTGGCTAAAAATTTCCTCATATGGCGTCATCACTTTCCAGGAGCGAAATTATCTCTTGAGTAGGAAAAAATCTAGATATATTTTAGCTAGGAGAAGTTTCGCCCTCTTGCTAGGGTGCCATTCGGGTTACGAAGCCTTGAGACCGGCAGCACTAGATGCCGCTGACCTATCGTCGTGTTGCGTCCCTTTTGCCGTAAAAAATTAACACCTGGAAGGATCAAAGGCGATGTCTTATGATTCCCTCGTTTTCGAAGTCAAGGATGGCGTTGGGCTGATCCGCCTCAACCGCCCCGAGGAAGGCAATTTAATTACCCTGGAGATGGCCAGCGAATTACTGGATGCGGCCCTGCGCTGTGATGAAGACCCTCAGGTCCGGGCAGTGGTGCTGACCGGCAGCGGCAAGATGTTTTGCGCGGGAGGAGATCTCAAGACCTTTGCTGCCCAAGGCGACAGGGTTTCCTTCTATCTGAAAAAGGTCACCCAGGTCTTTCACGCCGCAATATCCCGATTTAACTGGATGGATGCGCCGGTGGTAGGGGCCATTAACGGGACCGCGGCGGGGGGAGGCTTCAGCCTGGCCCTGACCACCGATATCGCCATTGCCGCGGAGTCGGCAAAATTCACCATGGCCTATACCAAAATTGGCCTGGCGCCGGATGGCAGCTCGAGCTATTTTTTGGCGCGCCTGGTGGGGCTGCGCCGTGCTAAAGAGATGGCCTTATTAAATCCGGTGTTGTCGGCCAAGCAGGCCCTGGAGTGGGGACTCATAAATCAAGTAGTGGCCGATGATCAAGTTCTGCCAGCCGCACTCGACCTGGCGCATCGTCTGGCCAAAGGACCAACTTTAGCTTTTGGTGAAACGAAGCGTCTAATCCTGGCCGGTGCGACTGAGAGCCTGGAATCCCAGATGGAGAAAGAATCGCGCGCCGTTGCGGCCATGGCCGGCAAAGTGGATGGCCGGGAAGGGGTGGCTGCCTTCATCGGCAAACGCCTACCCAAGTTCACGGGGCAGTAAGGTTCTCATAAACGCTTATAATTTTAATAGTTATCCTCCCGGTAAACCAGGACGGGGCGAGTGGTTAGCCTCACCAGTTCCAGGACTTCGTCACTCATTACCTTTAAATTTTTCGGCAGCTCAGGTTCATAACCTGCGAGAACCAGCAGATCATGGCGCTCTATGGCCACCGCCTTGAGAATTTCTTCCACGAACTCACCCTTGACACTCTTCTTTAGGGGAGCATGTCCATACCGCCGCAGGGTCTCCTCCCCGGTCCTCAGGCAGGCCTCGACAAACTCCTGGGACTCCGCCTGCCCCATTTCCTGGACATGCAGAACCGTAATTTCCGGCTTCTTTTTGGTAAACAGCGGGGCGATAAACTCCAGGGCCCCCGGGTCGCATTGGGAGCCGCGATAAGCCACCAGGATCTTTTCGATAGGGCGGAATTTTCGCAGGACTAACACCGACTGCTGGGCGCGCTGGAGGATCTTGGCGGGCACCGTCTCCACCAGGAGGCCGCGGAGCAAAGATCTGCCTTGGGAACCAAAGATGATCATATCGTAGTAATCCCGATCGGCAAAGTGGAGAATCTCCTCCGCGGGGTCTCCACTGGCGACGAAGGGGTTGCAAGGAATGCGCTTGCCCACGCAGATGGCGCAAGCCTCGATGATCTCTTCCACCGTTTTCTCCGTCTCTTTTTCAATTTCCCGTTCCACCTTGCTTCTCATGGTGAAAGGAATGTACCCGCCTCCTCCGGTCACGGTCTCCACGACATCCGGTTTGACGTAAAGGGCGTCGACAATGGCAATAAAATGTTCCATCAAATGACAAGCATAGCTTAGGGCCACCTGGGATTCTTTGGTTTTATCTACGGCAACCAGAATTTTCATTTTACCCCTATTTTGGGAAGTTAATGCCTAAGCAGCACCGGGTCCAGTGAAAATCCGGATAACGGCGCAGTTCCCGGACGCTTGGCCACAGACCGCCGCTGAGCTCCGGAAATCGCCGGAATGAGATGGAGATCTAGTTATGAAGCCTTAACAATATCAGGAGCTTGTAGCTAGGCCAAGGAAAGATTTCAAAGGAGATTTATACCGAGTCGAGCAATTTATACCAAGTTTGGTTTCCGCTGCAACAAATCAGAGTGCTAACTTATTGATAATTGGAGATCATTTTACCGAAAACCGAAAACCGGAAACGGTATTATCTGTCAAGGAGGGATTAAAATCGGATCATTGTTCTGAACTACCGACATTAACGCTGGCAGACCCTTGAATCGCGCCAATCTTGGCAAGGAATTGGGAATCCCGATGATGCCTCACCTCAATGGCCTTGCGGGGGCAGGCGCTGGCGCAGCTGCCGCAGCCTTGGCAGGCCGCGGCGTCGATGGTAATGACGCCTTCGGCCTGGTCCACTCTGGGTACCCCGAAGGGGCAAGTGCGCAGGCAGGTCAGGCAAATGGCGCATTTTTGGGGATCAACCACGGCCACGGCGCCCCCTACGTGTATAACTTCCTGAGCCAGGACCCCCAGGGCCCGGGCCGCGGCCCCCTGGCCCTGGGCGATGGACTCCTCGATGAACTTGGGGCTGTGGGCCAGGCCGCAGAGAAAGATGCCGTTGACCGCAAAGTCCAGGGGCCGTAGTTTGAGGTGCGCTTCCATGAAAAAGCCGTCGGCGTCCAAGGGCAGCTTCATCAAATCGGCGATCTCCCGGGCTACCGGATGGGGCCGGATGGCGGCGGAAAGCGCCAAATAATCAGCTTGCAGATTGATGGTAGCCTTCAGGTTTTGATCAAAGACGGACACCTTAAGCCCGTCAGCCGCCGGTGTCACTTCGGGCGGCCTCTCCGGCTCAAAACGGAGAAACCGCACCCCCAAGTCCCGGGCCTTTTTATAATAAAGCTCCTTTAAGCCATAGGTGCGCATATCCCGGTAGAGGATGAAAACTTGGGCTTGAGGGCGGATTTCCTTAATTTTCAGGGCATTTTTCACGGCCTCGCCACAGCATATCCGGCTGCAATAAGGATGCTCCGGCTCCCGGGACCCCACACATTGAATCATGACCACCGTGGGGGTCTCGCCCAAATCCCCCGGTGAGTCCGCTAACAGGCCTTCCAACTCGATTTGGGTCAACACCTTGGTGTGCTCCCCGTACAGATAACCCTGGGGAGAGCATTCCTGACCGCCGGTGGCGACCACCACCGCGCCGATGTGCACCGACCACTTGCCCCGGGGAGACTCCAATTCGCACCGGAAATTCCCCTGGTGTCCGGAGAAGCCGATGATCCGGGCCTCTTCCCACCAGCGGATATTGGGGTGCGTCTCCACCCGGGTCACCAATTCATGCAGAAAGGGTTGGATGGCATGGCCTTCCAGGCTGTGGCGCATATAATGGGCCAGACTCCCCCCGAAACGCTCTTGCAGGTCAGGAAGATAGACCCGGTAACCCGCGTCGGCGATGGTTTGGGCCGCGGTCAAACCGGCGAGGCCGCCGCCCACCACCAGGGCGCGTTGATTAACCGGGACCGGCAGTTCCCTCAAGGGCTCCAGCATCGCGGCCCGGGCCACCGCCATTTGCACCAGTTCTTTGGCCTTCTCGGTGGCCAACCCGGGGGTTTTCTGGTGCACCCAAGAGTCCTGGTCCCGGATGTTGGCCATCTCGAAAAGGTACTTGTTGAGACCGGCCTTGCGCAGGTTGTCCTGGAACAGGGCCTCGTGCGTCCGGGGACTACAAGAGGCCACTACCACCCGGTTGAGACGGTGCTGGTCGATCACCTGGCGCATGGCCTCCAAAGAGTCGGCGGCGCAGGTGAAGGTGTAGTGATCGGCATAAACCACGCCGGGGAGCGTTAGGGAGTAGTCGCTGACCTGGGCCACATCCACCACCCCGGCGATGTTGATGCCGCAATGGCAGACAAACACCCCGATGCGGGGTGCCGCTGTGGAAATATCCTGTTCCGGGGGATATTCCTCTTTGGACAGCAGAGTGCCCCGGACCTCGTTCAGCAGGGTGGCCGCTACTCCCGCGGCTGCAGAGGCCTGGCCCACGGTTTCGGGGATATCCTTGGGCGACTGGAAGACCCCGCAGGTGAAAATGCCTTTCCGGCTGGTCTCCACCATCTTAAGGGGGGGGCTGGCCACGAAGCCATATTTATCCGTATTGATGCCGCAGACCTCGGCCAGTTGCCGGGTGGCCGGGTGGGGGTTAAGGCCAACCGAGAGCACCACCAGGTCGAATTCTTCCACCTGGATGCGGTCGTCTGCGTCCACGTAATGCAGCTCCAGGTTATGGGACCGGGGGTCCTGGGCCACCCGGGAAATCATGGCGCGGAGGAAACGCACCCCGTGTTCGCTCCGGGCCCGCTCGTAGTAGCGGTCGAACCCCTTGCCCTGGGCCCGGAAGTCGATAAAAAAGATGGTGGGCTCAATGTTGGGGGCATGCTCCCGGGCAATGATGGCCTGCTTGGCCGCGTACATGCAGCAGACGTAGGAGCAATAGTCCCGTCCCAGGGAGGCGTCCCGGGAGCCGACGCACTGAATCCAGGCGATTTTTTGGGGCTCTTGGCCGTCGCTGGGCCGCTGCACGTGGCCGCCAAAAGGGCCGGTGGCGGACAGCACCCGTTCGAACTCCAGGGAAGTGATGACGTTGGGATAGCGGCCATAGCCGTACTCAGGTTTCGCATGGGCGTCGAAGGGCCTAAACCCCGGGGCCAGGATCAGGGCGCCCACTTCCAGGGTCTGAGTCCGGGGCGTCTGTTGGTGGTCTATGGCCCCGGCCTGGCAGGCCTCCACACACTGCATGCATTCGGAACACCCGCCGCAGTTAAGGCAGCGGCTCGCTTCTTTCCGGGCCTGCTCTGCGGTAAACCCCTGGGCAATCTCGTCGAAACAGGAACAGGTGTACTCCGGGGGCAGGGAAGGCATTATTTCCCGGGGCTGGCCCTCGAGGTCCCGGGGAATTTCCGCCCAGCGCCGGTGGGCTTCTTCGCCTTGGCTCCGGCCGGAGGCCAGGTCTAGACCCTGGAGATAGCGGTCAATGGACTCCGCGGCCTCAATGCCGCCGGCCACCGCCTCAATCGCGATCCAGGGGCCGGTATGCACGTCTCCCGCGGCAAAGACTCCCGGCCGGGAGGTCTCGTAAGTTACTGCATCTACGTCAATGGTCCCCCGCCGCGACAGCTTGAGGCAGCAGTCCTGCAGCGGCCCCGGGGCTGCTTCCTGGCCGATGGCCGGGACGATCATATCCACCGGCAGCTCGAAGGCGGCTCCGGGAATGGGCAGCGGCTGGCGGCGGCCCGAGGCGTCGGGCTCGCCCAACTCCATCTTCTGGCAGAGTAGGGCGGAGACTTTGCCGTCCTGACCCGTCACCACTTCCAGGGGCGCGGCCAAATAAATGATCTCCACCCCTTCGCACAGGGCCTGCTCGATTTCATGGGCGAAGGCGGGCATCTCTGAACGTCCACGGCGGTAGACGATGGTCACTTGCGCCCCCAGGCGGCGCGCGGTGCAGGCCACGTCCATGGCCACGTTGCCGCCGCCGATGACCGCCAACCTCCGGCCCACCGTTAAGGGCTCTCCCAGGTTGTGCCGCAGCAGAAACTCCACTCCCTGCATGACGCCGTCCGCCTCCTCTCCGGGAATGCCCAGGGGCTTGCCCACATGGCAGCCGATCCCCAGGAAGACGGCCTGATAGCCTTGCTCCACCAGATCGTCCAGGGTGAAATCCCGGCCCAGAGCGGCATTGGTCTTTAGTTTCACTCCCAGCCGCAAAATATGGCCGATCTCCCGGTCCAATACCTCCTTGGGGAGGCGGTAGTCGGGGATGCCCACCCGGAGCATGCCCCCGGCCCGGGGGAGAGCCTCGAAAATGGTGGGCCGGTAACCTCGCCGGGCCAGATGATAGGCGCAAGCCAACCCCGCGGGGCCGGAGCCGATAATGGCAATCTTCTCCTTCCTAACTGCCACCAGGGGCGGGGAGATGGCGCCCAAATCCACCTGGTCCGCGGCAAAGCGCTTGAGCCCGCAGATGGCCACCGGCTCATCCACCTCCCGGCGGCGGCATTGGTCCTCACACGGGTGGGGGCAAACCCTCCCCAAGACCCCGGGCAGCGGCAGGCGCTCCATAATGAGTTGCACCGCTTCCTGGTATTTGCCGATCTTGATGAGCTGCACATAACCCTGCACGTTGATGCCGGCAGGACAGGTGAGGCCACAAGGGGGGCGGTCGTATTTCTTGATGGCAAAGGTGGAAGGCACCGCCTGGGGGAAATGGCGGTAGGCCGCCGGACGCACTCCCAGGCCCTCGTCGAAGTCGGAAGGCAGTTGCACCGGGCAGGCTTCCGAGCAGGCGCCGCAGGAATTGCACTTGGCGGCGTCAATATAACGGGGTTGCCTTTTTAAGGTCACGGTAAAATGTCCCGCTTCCCCTGCCAAGTGCATGATTTCTGCTTGAGTTAAGATCTCGATGTCCGGATGCTTGGCGATTTCGATGAGCTTAGGGGAAATGAGGCAAGTGGAGCAGTCGTTGGTGGGGAAGGTCTTGTCCAACTGGGCCATTACGCCGCCGATGGAGATGTCCCGCTCCACCAGATAGACTTTAAACCCTGCGGCGGCCGCGTCCAGGCTGGCCTGCATCCCGGCAATGCCGCCACCCGCCACCAGGATGGCGCCCACCTTCCTCCCGGTCCCATTACCCATGCTATTCCTCCCGAACCCGTCAAGCGGCTTTGAAAGTCAAATCCCTGGAGGCTGCTGCCGGGACGTTATCCTTCCAAAAATGCCAGGGGTTATTTTTTGGTTTTGAGCAAGGTTTATGCCATGAATTTGGTTTTCCCTTCCCGGAGCAGCTTACCCGGCGCCGGAAAATCAACCACTACGGGCTCATCCCTCCCGCCAAACCCGGAACGGGGAATGATCCGGTTCCCGGAGTCCGGCTTTTCTGCTCAAAACCGCTCCCCGCTCTTCGTTTACCGGGATGGAGTCAAAGTCTGTTTGCGGATAATTAACCCATTACTAAGGAGGCAATATACGCCCTTTATTGCTCAAATAGGGAGCATTTTGGTCCTATTGGCTCCTCCATCATGATAAAAGCCCGCATCCCTGGCGCACCTCCGTCTGGCATAGTCTTTGATTAAGATGTTTTTACCATCCGGAAAGGAGGAATGATGAAAGAAACGGAAAGCGGCGGCCTGCTTGACCAGACCGGCCTTGCTTTGGGTTTGATTCTAGATGCCGATAGTGGATGCAAGAGAGAATAACAGCTGCGAAATGTTAGGGCTCCGGTAGAGAAAAGTTCTCCCCGATAGCAGGGTAAGTCAAGTTGAGCAGGCGCACCAGTCTCATCCTGTGCCAGGGTGGAGCGCAATTAACCTCTCAATTGGCAGTTCCCCCAAGGAGGGCTAATTATGAAAACCGTAGCCATTAGCGCCAGTGGCGCCAATCTCGACTCATGCGTCGAACCGCGCTTCGGCAGGGCCCGGTTTTTTATCCTGGTGGACCCCGCCACTGGAGATTGGGAACCGCTTGATAATCTAGCCAACCTCTCTTCCCTTCTGGACGTGGGGATCCTCACGGCCAAAAATTTGACCAAGAACCGGGTGGTGGAAGCCGTGGTGACTGGACACTGCGGACCCAAGGCTTTTAAAGAATTAAAGGAAGCGGGAGTCAAGGTCTTCCTTAATGCCCGGGGCTCGTTACGCCAGGTATTGAACAAGTTGCGCCTGGGCGAATTGAAGGAGTCCTCGGGACCCAATGTGCCCGTATTCGGGGGGCACGAACGGTAAACGGAGGTAGGGGAGCGCTTACAAGGTAAGCTACCGGCCCCAGGCAGATGTGGAAACTTCACAAACCTAGCCGGACCTCCTGGGTGGCACTCCCCTTTTAATGTTTGATTTTCCGTGCGGACGCAATCACCTGCGGCAACCACCAGCAACAAGGAAAAAACTAATGAAGATTGCCATCAGCGCCAGCGGGTCCGATCTGGAAGCCCAGGTGGAGCCCCGCTTCGGGCGAGCGCCCTATTTTCTTATGGTGGAGACGGAAAACATGGGATTCGAAGTGGTGCCCAACCAACCAAGCAGACAAGCCCCCCAGGGAGCGGGCATTCAAGCTGCGGCGCTGGTGGCCCGCCACCGACCGGCCGCGGTGCTCACAGGGCATTGCGGCCCCAGGGCTTTTCACACCCTGCTGGCTGCCGGCATAAACGTAATTTTGGGAGTGAAGGGTCCGGTGCGAGACGCGGTGCGAAACTACCAGGCAGGAAAATTAGCGCCTGCGAGAGTTCCGGACGTTGCCAGTCATTGGAGATCATCGTTTTAAAGTCATGGGGTTTGCTTAATCTAAGTGAAAGAACCGTGCCGCTCACTTCATTCCGTTATTTGTTACTCTTTCGATGTCGAAATACTATCCAGTAAGAACGAGGTGAAAAAATGGCGTCCCCGGAAAAGGAAATGACCATGGAATGCGCCCTGTGCGGCTATACGGCTTCAGGGAAATTTGAGGGTGATATCTGCCCACAGTGTGGCCTGACTTACTGGCGTTGCAGCAATTGCAAGTACACTATCACCGCGGCTAATCCTCCGGCTGAATGTTCCAGCTGCCATCAGAAAACGGATTTTCTCAATATTACCTGCTACACCCCGGAGTGCGGCGGGCCCGGGCAGATTGACCCCCAGCTGTAAGTTGTTGCTTCTTGAGAGGCAATGCATGAAGGTCACCATCATTTATGACAACGAGACCTGCCAACCCGGCCTTGAAGCCGCGTGGGGTTTCTCGTGTCTGGTGGAGGCTAACGGCCGGCGGCTGCTTTTTGATACCGGGGGGGATGGGACAATCTTGCTCAAGAATATGGAAACCCTTAACCTGGACCCTCGGAGTATTCCCGAAATCTTCATCTCCCACGATCATTGGGACCACTTGGGAGGACTGGCGGAGCTGCTGCGGCTTAACCCGGAGGTCCGGGTTTACTTCCCCTGGTCTTGTCCCAGGCCCCCGGAGGCCCGAGAGGCGATCAGCGTCCGGACGCCCCTGAAAATTTCTGAGAATTTTTTTTCCTCTGGAGAGTTACCAGGCAGAGAGCAGTCGCTGGTGGTCAAGACAGAGAAAGGACTTGCGGTGATCTGCGGCTGTTCCCACCCCGGAGTGAAAACAATCCTGGAGGCTGCATCAAATTTGGGCAGGGTCAAAGCCCTGGTCGGCGGCCTGCATGGATTTAATGAATATAAGGTTCTTGCAGATTTAGCCCTGGTCTGCCCTTGCCATTGCACCAAACACAAGGCGGAAATCATGGCGCGTTATCCGGAAACCGCGGTTAGCTGCGGCGCCGGCAAGGTATTGGAGTATGGCTAGGGCGCGACCATAAGGATGCCCATTCACTATTTTATCAGCTTGCCGGCAGGGGCGAAGGTGCAAAAAGAAAGGAGGGCACGTGACTGAAAAAGCCCTGGACAAATGTGTTACCCCAGCGAAGGGGCCTATCTTGGCTTCAGCCGAAGATGCAGGTCTAACTCCCTGCCAGCCAACTGCTAAGGAGGAACGCAAGATGATCGCCAAAGTCGGCAAACCGGCCCCTGACTTCGAGGCCGCGGCCTATGTGAACGGCGGTTTTCAGAATATTAAACTTTCAGATTATCGCGGCACCTGGCTGGTGCTGTGCTTCTACCCCGGTGATTTTACTTTTGTCTGACCCACCGAATTGGCGGCAGTTGCCGCTATGTATCAAGATTTCAAGGCCTTGGGTGCGAATTTCCTGTCTATCAGCACCGACAGTCGGTTCTCCCACAAGATCTGGCAGGAAGAAGAGCTTTCCAAGATGGTGCCCGGAGGAGTGCCCTTTCCGATGCTCTCGGACCCTAACGGGCTCATCGGCCAAGTTTACGGCGTTTTCGATGAGGAGGCCGGGGTGGACATCCGAGGCCGCTTCATCATCGATCCGGATGGAATCATTTTGGCTTCAGAAATCTTGACGCCGCCGGTGGGTCGCAATCCTGCCGAGTTGGTCCGTCAGATACAGGCATTTCAGCATGTCCGGGCCACGGGTGAGGTCTGCCCTTCAGGCTGGCAACCGGGGAAACCCACACTGAAGCCGGGTCCTGAGCTGGTGGGGAAGGTCTGCCAGGTCTGGAAGCCGGAACAAGCTTGAAAAAACTGCCAAGGATTGGAGGACAATCATGGATTTCTGCGGCATCGTCAAGACTGGCAAGGATGAGGGCAAAGAAAAACACGTGCCCCACATCACCATCGATAAAGGACACAAGGAAGGCAAGGACATTGTCCGGGTCGTGGTGGGCCATGAAGTTCCCCATCCCAATACCATGGAACATCATATTTCCTGGATCGAACCCTATGGGGTGAAGCAGGATAACCGGGTGATCAATCTGGGCCGGGCGGCGTGGGCGCCGGTTTACTCCAACCCCAATGTTCGTTTCCAGATTAACCAGATCGGGGAATTCAAAGCCTTTCACGCCTTGGCTTATTGTAATATCCATGGCGTTTGGGAGAACTCCCTGGAAGTTTAATACCGGCAGTCTAAGGATCGCAGTGACTTTGCAAGGGTCTTCTTGATTGCCGCCATAAGACCTGGAAAAATGAACTCTTTCAGAACGCGTCATTGGGAGGCAAAGGCTAATTCCGGATATTCCAAAAAACGCATAAGTCTAAGATATGATGGAGGAAAATCTCATGGCCGAATTAGATGTGACCAAATGTTCTATAGATCCTGCGGTTCAGGAAATGCTTAAGAAGGCCCAGGCAGAAAATGTGGAAACCATTTTTGACCGGGCCAATGCCATGAAGCCTTGCCCCATAGGGGCTGAGGGCGCCTGTTGCCGCATCTGTTCCCAGGGTCCCTGCCGGGTGCCCCCCCCAAGAAGGCTAAAGAGGGCGAAGAGCAGAAGAAGCAGGCTGTGGGCCTGTGCGGCGCTACTGCCGAAACCATTGTCGCCCGGAACTTCGCCCGTATGGTTTGCGGCGGGGCCGCGGCCCACAACGACCACTCCCGGGGAGTGGCCAAATTATTCAAAGAAGTGGCCCATGGGGAGGCCCCGGGTTATACGATCAAGGACATCCCCAAGTTAAAACAGCTCGCCCGGGTGTACGACGTGCCCCTTACCACTGGTGAGGGTGAAGACGCCAAGGCCCGGGAGACCCTGGACATCGCTAAAGATCTGGCTGACAAGATCATGGCGGAGTTCGGCCAGCAGGAAGGGGAACTCGTGTTCGCGGCCAAGAGGCACCCAAAAAAGCGGGTGGAGCTGTGGCGCAATCTGGGTGTCATGCCCCGGGGCTGTGATATAGAGATCGTGGAACTTATGCACCGCACCCATATGGGCGTGGACCAGGAGTACCACAATATCCTGAAGCAATGCACCCGCACCGCCATCAGCGACGGTTGGGGTGGGTCCATGCTTTCCACCGACCTCCAGGACGTCATGTTCGGCATGCCGGTGCCGGTGGCCGGGGAGATCAACCTGGGCGTGCTCAAGGAAGACATGGTGAACATCATCATCCACGGGCACGAACCGGTGCTGCCGGAGATGATCTACGTGGCCTCCAAGGAACCGGAGATGGTGACCTACGCCCAGAACAAAGGCGCCAAGGGCGTGCAGTTGGCCGGCATGTGCTGCTCGGCCAATGAGCTGTTGATGCGCCACGGCATTCCGGTAGCGGGCAACTATCTGCAGCAGGAAATGGCCATTATCACCGGCGCGGTGGATGCCATGGTGGTGGACGTGCAGTGTGAGATGCAGTCTTTGGCCAATGTGGTTAAGTGCTACCACACCAAGCTGATCACCACCGATCCCCGGGCCCGCATCGAAGGGGAGACCATGCACATCCCCATGGATGAGCATCATGCTATGGACGTGGCCCGGAAAATCGTCCGGGAAGCCATCGACAACTTCCCCAACCGCCGGGCGCCGGTGTTGATTCCCTCCCATAAGCATCCCACCGTGGTGGGCTTCAGCTACGAGACCATTCAGTACCTGTTAGGCGGTTCCATCCGCGGTTCCTATTATACCCTGAACGACAACGTCATCGGCGGCCGGGTGCGGGGCGTGGCCGGCGTGGTGGGCTGCAACAACTGCCGCACCATGCATGATAATGCTCATCTCACCATGATCAAAGAGCTGTTAAAGAATGATGTTATCGTCCTGACCACCGGCTGCTCCGCCATGACCGCGGGGAAGTTCGGGCTACTGACCCCGGAATCTGCCAAAGAACACTGTGGTGAGGGTTTGGCCGAGGTCTGTGAGACCGTGGGCATCCCGCCGGTCCTACACTTGGGGTCCTGCGTGGACAACTCCCGCATCCTCATGGCGGCCACCGCCTGCGTCAAAGCCGGCGGCCTGGGCACCGACATCAGCGACCTCCCCGCCGCGGGCGCGGCTCCGGAGTGGATGTCGGAAAAGGCCATCTCCATCGGGCACTACTTCGTGTCCTCAGGCGTGTACACCCTCTTCGGAGTCACCTTCCCCACCACCGGCTCTGAGGCCTTCACCGACTACCTCTTTAAGGGTCTTGAAGAAGAGTTGGGCGGCATGTGGGATTTCGAGCCCGATCCGGAATTGGCGGCCCAAAAGATGATTGCCCACATCGATAAGAAGCGGAAAGCTTTGGGTATCGACAAGGCCCGGGAACGGGTGCTCTTCGATATGGATATGCGCCGGGAAATGGCAGAAGCCGCGGCGGCTGGGGAAGAACACTAAAAATTAAAAGGAAGTACGGTGGTGCCGGTAGGGTATGGGAGATTGATTAACCAGGACTTCGCCTTATCTTAAAGGATAAGACAGATTTATTGAAAGAAGGGGTAAAAGAAGGGAGGTCGTCATGAAAGGCAAGCACGAACACAAGCATTTGCATTCTCATGAGCATACCCATAGTCACAGCCATGAGCATAAACATGGACACCACCACCATGAGCATTCCCCCGGGCATGCCCACGAGGAACAGCATAGCCATGAACACCATCATGAAGAGGTGGTCCACCTGCATGAGCATGCGCACACGCATTCACATGAGCACCTCCACGAGCATTCCCACGAGCACGCACATGCCGAAGACCCCCATGTGCATGACCATCAGCACACCGGTGAGCATGGCGGCCATGAGCATGAGCATCCGGCGCATGAGGCGGAGATCCATGAGCATCCTCATTGAGAGGGTTAGCTCGCCGGATTTTGGGGCTGTGGCCTGGAGTTAAGGTAGAGACCTGAGAGTAAGGCATCTTAAGGGGTTCAACTTAAGATGCACGAGCAAAGGAGGCGATATCATGCCGAGAAATTATGGTCCACGACGGTACGGCTACGGTCCGGGTCCTGGCTGGGGCAGGGGTTCCGGTTTGGGGAGAGGTTACGGCCGGGGCTGGTGCTGGTGGCCGCAGCACCCCTGGTGTCCTGGCTGGGGCGGTTGGGGCCCGCCCCCTTGGGAGGCTGGTCCCTATGGACCCGGGCCCTATTGGGAAGAGGCGCCCTATGCATCTCCCCAAGAGGAAGTGGCGGACCTCAGAGAGCAGGAAGCATCTCTGCGGGGGGAATTAGAGGCCCTTCAGAAGCGCTTGGCCGAACTGGAGAAAGAGGCCTCGAGCCAGTAAGTAACCGATAACGGGTTCCCCTTCCGCCTGAGGGGAACCCGGTTATTAATGAGCATGGGCCAACAGAAAGGTAGCCTGGGCAATGCTGGCCTGGATTATAGTCTTCAGTTTGATTGGCAGCGTGGGCGCTTTGCTGGGGGCCGCGCTGGTACTCCTTCTCCCCGAAAAGCGGAGAAGAATTATCACGGCTAACCTGATTAGCTACGCCACCGGCACTCTCCTGGGCGCAGTATTTCTGGGGCTCATTCCCAAAGCCCTGGAAAAATCGCCCTCATCAGGAATACTCGTCTGGCTTCTGGTGGGGATTTTGTTTTTTTTCGTCATGGAGAAGCTGATCCTGTGGCGGCACTGCCATATGCCCGAGTGCGATGTCCATGCCAGCGCCGGGCCTCTCCTGCTCATCGGTGATGCCTTCCATAATTTTACTGACGGGGTGATCATTGCCGGAGCTTTTCTGCTTTCCCTGCCCTTGGGCATAGCCACCGGCCTGGCAGTGGTGGCGCATGAAATTCCTCAGGAATTGGGAGACTTCGCCGTCTTACTGGAGAGCGGCTATTCCCGAGGCCGGGCGTTACTCTTCAACACCATCTCTGCCCTGGCCACGCTGCCCGGGGCCCTTTTGGGCTATTATTTTCTGTCTCAGCTGATGTCCACGGTGCCTTATTTTCTCCTGATAGGGGCCGCCAGCTTTTTATACATCGCCTTGGTGGACCTGACTCCGTATCTGCACCGCCGCTTCGGGTTGGTGGACAGCCTCCTGCAACTTGCCTTAATCCTGGCCGGTATCCTTACCATCTGGCTGTTCCATCTTCCCAGAAACTGACAAGAATAATACTAAAACAGGACCTTATATGGTTGCAGGAGAACGTCTGGCATTAGCTTCAGTGTTGGTCAACATCTTGGTGACCGGGCTGAAGTATTTCCTGGGGGTGTTTTCCGGCGTTTGGCCCTCTTGGCCGACGCCGTGCACTCCAGCGCCGACGTGGTCTCATCAGCATCCATCTGGGCCGGAATCAGGCTTTCGCGGCGTAAAACCAAGCGGTTTCCCTATGGCCTCTATAAGGTGGAGAATCTGGTGGCCTTAATTACCTCGGCGCTGATTCTTCTGGCCGGCTATGAGATCGTGCGCAGCGTTCTGTGGGCCGGTGAACGGGTCAGGGCGGAACGCCTGCCTTTTGCCATTTTCGGGGTGATCGCAATTGCTTTGATCCTCTTGGGCTTTTCCCGGTATGAGCTGAAAAGGGCCAGGAAGCTTAATTCTCCCAGCCTGGAGGCCGATGCGCAGCACTTGATTACCGACCTTTTTTCTTCCTGCATTATTCTGGTAGGACTTACCGGGATGCATTTTCAAATCAAATTTCCTCTGGACAAAGTGGCCGCCCTAGTCATAGTCGCATTGATCGTCCGGGTGGGGGTTAAAATCGCCGTTGACGCCATCAGGGTGCTCCTAGATGCTTCTTTGGATTTCACAACTCTGAACAACATCCGGGATATCATTCTGGAAACCCCCCAGGTGAGCCAAATCAATGCCCTTACCGGGAGAAATTCCGGGAGATTCAAGTTTATTGAAGCAGATCTGTCCCTCAAGGTCAGGGAACTGGAAAAAGCCCACTTTGTGGCCAACCGGATCGAGAACCGCATCAAGTCGAGGGTTCCCAATGTCGATCATATCCTGATTCATTATGAACCCACCCAAAAGGAGATCCGGGTTATCGCGATGCCGGTAGCGGAAGACCGCCAGCGCCTATCGGAGCATTTCGGCGAGGCGCCTTTTTTCCTCCTGCTCTCCTTAAAGAGAGCGGATGGCACCCTCTTAGAAGAATCCTGGTTGTCCAACCCTTTTCAAACAGTGGAAAAAGGCAAAGGCATCAAAGTAAGCGAGTGGCTGGTCCGCCTGGGGATTGATGGGATCGTCATTCCCAAAAATTACGAACATAAAGGGCCCTACTATGTTTTTTCAGACTATGGAGTGGAAATGCAACAAACAGATGGACGGCCCATCGATGAAATCAAGGAGGAGCTTACCAAGTCACTCTCTGCGGAGAGCCGGGGGAAGGATGCAAGCCTTGGCTGAGATGAGCCGGCAATTTCCCAAGAAGATGCGCATTGACTACTCAAGGCACAGTCCGGGTATTGATCAGGACAATCCGGGAAATGATCATACCAGTTTCTGACGACTACAGGAGGCGAAGGCGGCACGGAAGTTTCCCATGATGGGTGTCTGAAAGAAAAAGTAAACGATCTCAGTAAGAAGACCGCCTCTGGGAAGCGAGTCATTGTCATCCATTCTCCGGTATCCGGGCCGTGGCACCTCATCGTCGTTATTCGGAGTCTTACCTATGAGGCCCCGAACCCCGGGTGAATTCAGGAGAAAATCATCTCCTGAGAGCAAGAGCATTATGGAGTGAAACTAATCTTCATCAAAAAAGGCGGAGGAAATTTTCGGAAACCCCTCCCCTAAATGACATGAGCCGATTAAGCAGAGGATACGTACAAATTTATACGGGTAACGGCAAGGGCAAAACCACGGCGGCACTGGGTCAATCTTTGCGAGCCGCAGGTAGTGGACTGAAAAGCTTCATAGTCCAATTTATGAAAAATTGTCCCTATGGCGAGATTCATAGTCTAAGCTTCTTAAGTGATTGGATAACCATAGAACAATATGGAAATGAGATATTCGTTCTGGAAAGAAAAATGCCAGCTGATAACGATATTATGCTGGCGCAGAAAGCATTACACCAAGCTTGGAATGTGATGGTTAGTGGAAAATATGATATCATTACTTTAGATGAGATATGCATAGCCCTCTATTATAATCTGATAAAATTAGAAGAAGTTTTTCATTTGTTATCAGATAAACCCAAACATGTCGAAATTATTTTGACAGGCCGATATTGTCCAAAAGAATTGCTCGAAAAAGCTGACTTGGTAACAGAAATGAAAGAAATTAAACATTATTATCAAAAGGGTGTGTCGGCCAGAAAGGGAATTGAATTATAATAAATTCTAAACCTGAAGCAAATTTGCCGAAAGTTATTTATTCCTTATGGTAACTAGAGGAATTATGAAGAAAAAAAGTCCAAATATGACCAAGTCACCCGATTGGCCCCACTTTATCATCCAGAGCATGGCCGACGGGGTCATCACGGTGGACGGGGAGATGCACATCACCGATCTGAACCGCGCTGCCGAAAAGCTTACCGGCTTCTCTCGGCAGGCGGCTTTGGGCCTTTTTTGTGGCGAGGTGCTCCAAAGCAGCATGTGCGGGCGGGAGTGCCCCTTGAAGGTGGCCATGGTCAGCGGAGAGGCGGTTTCCCGGGAAGCAAACTTGCAAAACCGCTTTGGTAAGAAAAACGAGGTCATGTTGACCGCCTCGGCTCTGCGGGACAATCAGGGAAACCTTTTGGGAGGTGTGGAAACCTTTCGTGATATCGGCCCGATTAAGCAGATGGAAAAGGAGCGCCGCCAACTGGCAGGTATGTTTGCCCATGATTTGAAAGGCCCCGTAGTGGCGATGGGTGGCTTGTTGAACCGCCTGCGACAGGGGAAGGTGGGGGAACTCAGCGAGGCTCAGACCGCTTATCTGGAGACCGTTTACCAGGAAGCCCAACGGTTAGAGAAGCTCATCAGTAATTTTTTGGATTTTGTCCGGCTGGATCTGCACATCCTGACCCCTTTGCCCAGCGCCGTCCAGGTGGAGAAGGAGTGTCAGGAGGTCCTAAGCCGTTGCCAACCTCTGGCTGGGTCCAAAGAAATAACTCTGGAGCTGGAATTTCCCCAGGACGTCATCGTCCTCCAAGCCGACCCCGTCTTGTTCCAGCGGGCCCTCTGCAATCTCCTGGAAAACGCCATCAAATATTCTGCCTCCCAGAGTCGCGTTGTCCTGACCGTGCGCGATTTAGGGATGGAGGTCCAATTTGCGGTGAAAGACCAAGGGCCCGGAATTTCCCCGGAGGATCAGCCGCACCTGTTTGAACTGTTATTCCGAGGCAAGACTGCTGGCAAGGAAACTGGATTGGGGTTGGGGCTGGCCATCGTCAAACGCATCATCGATGCGCACGACGGCCGTATTTGGGTGGAAAGCGCCGAGGGGAAGGGGACTACGTTTTTTTTCACATTGCCCAAGCGGGTTACTGCTGGCTGAAAATAGGTGAAGAAAGTTTTGATCGAATTTCCATAACCCGTTTTTCAAGTAAAAAGTCTTTATAATCTTTTTTTGTTCTATTCTTATCACCCCGAGTCAAGATGATTGAGGACAAATCATTGAAACCAAAATTAAACATTTTATCTGGCTTACCCCCTACGGTCTTGCAGTTTTGAAAAAACTTACGCATCTCTTCTTGTGTGAAGAGTAAAGAGCAATATTGGTACCATTTCTTGGATACCGGACGAGTCCTCCCTGGTTCTGGCGCAAATAAACCAAATAGAATTATAAAGTCTGCCCTTTCTGGCACATCGAAGCGATTGAATCATGTGTAATATTTATATCGCTCGACGTCCTTTCGCTTTGGTGCAGGTGGAAGATATGTTCGAGATGCCTTCACTTGGATAGTCACTACGGAATGGTTAAGTGGAAGATTGGCTAGCATAACGGCCAGATCAATCCCTTTTTCTTGCCGAGATAGGGGGATCAAAATAAAGTAACCGTCTTTGCGGGGCAAGAATTTTTGGAGTTTTTCCGCTATAACGAATTCTGGCCATTGCAAAGTAAAAACAGGGTCCATCGCTTAATACTCTTGCTCTAAAAGTAAAACAATTTCGGGAAGGTTCGGCCTTATTCCCTTTCTATGACAAATTCCCCAGGAAGGCTCGAATTAGTTTCTGGGCATCCCACGGGTCCCCGATCTCTAAAAAGGCCCACTGGCCGTACCCACCGTGGTTATTGACAGCAGACACCCAGAGGTTTCGGGCTGTGGCAACCTTGGCGGCCTTGTCCTTCTTCTTTTCACCGGTGACCTCGATAATCAGATTGAGGGGGTCCTCCCCATGAGTAATCCGCACCAGGAAGTCAGGATAGTAGTAATCTCTTGAGAAAGCTTAGGCCATCAAACCCGGAGGGACTCAGAAATAATAAAGCTTGCCGGGTCCGTTTGTCTCAATAGTCCTACCCATTTTACTACCCACTTCTTTTTTAAGATTATAAAACCCGCATGGTTGGCGCGCCCGGAGGGATTTGAACCCCCGACACACGGATTCGTAGTCCGTTGCTCTATCCAGCTGAGCTACGGGCGCGTGGTTGGGATGGGGCTGGATGACCAGCCGGCCGCTGAAGTATAGATTTATTTTTATAACTCCCGGAACCCAAAAGGTCAAGCCCATATCCCGGCAAGGATTCATAGCCCGTGCAGACTTCCCAGATTCCCGGAAGGCAATACGTCCTATGGGGTTTCCTGAAGTTCTTCCTGGAAGTTATTTTAAAACCTGTTTTCCCTGCAATCCTGAACGTGGTGATGGATATCAATGTATTAAAAATACGAGATTCTTCGCTTCACTCAGAATGACAGTTTTGGGGAATTTGAGGTTTTGCCATGGCTAACAGTTCCAAAGTGTCTAATATCAGGTTTTAGGCATATGGTGGTACAAACTTTCGAGCCTAAGCGGTGCAGGTTACAAGTTAATAGTCTGGGGTGGCCCCGGACAGCCGTTTAACTGAGAGGTGATACCCATGGCTGGGGGAGCAACACCGGAGAGCGCCCCACCCGCCGGTGGAGGTCCGGGGGAGAAGGGGCGGACTCCATCTGGTCTTCTTCGCAACCGTTGACGGCCTGGAGGCGGGGGAACGGAACGGGGTTGGCTCCGGCGCCGTCCTGCTCCAATCTTGCTAGGCCATCAGTCTTCCAGACCCCGGCCCGGGTCATGCTGGCGTCCCCAGGCCACCAGCCGGCCCCGCAACTCCGGGGTATAGGGCTCAGGCAAAGGCACCACCTGGAGAACAAACTGCTTTTCCCCCAGTTTCCCGCAGTCCGGTCTGAGAAAATAGGCTTTCCCCGGCTCCAGGGTCGCTCTGGCCTCTTCCTTCAGACTTTCCCGGCCCCAGGGACCGAATAGTTCCAATTTGAATTCAATCTGACGCGATCCCGGCCGCACCTCACAAGCATAAGTGGGGGTGATATCCATACACAAACCCTGGTACACCAATTGGCCGTCAAATTTATCCATGGAGAGATGGTAGGCGTCGCTTTCCTGGTCCAACTGTTCCGGGGCCCAGCGGCATCCTTGGGCAAGATCATTACCGGCCTGGGGGATAATCGCCTGGACGAGATGCGGGTTGGTAATCAATAAGGCCATCTGTGCCGGAGCTTCCCTTTTCGCCGGCGTATCCCGGTAAATATAAAGATGCTTTTTGCAAAGGGAGGCGCAGCCCGGCAGGCAGGTGCCGGTGAAGACGGCCGCCAGGAGCAGTAAGATAAGGTTACTTTTCACCAGTTTCAGCATTTATTTGCATCTCCTCTCCCCTGGTTGCCGGGGCGATTAGTCACAGGATGGCCTTGCATGTTAACAGATTTTCCCGGAATAACAACTCGAGACCTGCGGAAAAAATAGGGGCGAGGAAGACCAGGGACTGACAGCCCCTGTCCCTTTCCTCGAAATGCTACAAAACTCCTTGCAATCATGGACGGTTGCCCATAGAATTTTCCTGTGAGGTAGGCCCCGCATGCGGCGCAAAGAATATTTCCTGGATACCCTGGCCGAAGCCGGGCAGTTGGAGAGGTTGCTGACCTGTCTCGAATTCTCCAAGGCCCTGCTGAGCGCCTATGACATGGAGACCTTGCTCACCCAGGTCCTGGAGCGCATCAAGGCTCTGATCCCCGCCCGCAACTGGTCCCTCCTGCTGGTGGACCCCCAGACCCAGGAGCTCTATTTCGCGGTGGTGGTGGGGGTGGACCCGGAAAGCTTGAGGGGACTGCGTCTGCAACCCGGTGAAGGGGTCGCGGGCGCCGTGGTTACCGGCGGCAAGCCCATCTGCATTCAGGACGCCAGTAAGGATCACCGCTTCTCGTCCCGGGCGGACCTGGCCACCGGTTTTGACACCCGTTCCATCATCGCCCTGCCCCTCCTGGTCCGGGGCGAAGTCATCGGCGTCTTTGAAGTGGTCAATGTGGAGGATGAGAAATATTTTAAGGAGAAGTACCTGCCGCTTCTCGCCATCCTGGCGGATTATGTGGCCATTGCCGTGGACAACGTCCATAATCTCCAGAGACTCCAGGCCCGGACCTATATTGATGAAGTCACGGGTTTCTATAATCCCCGCTACCTGGCCTGCAAGCTGGACCACCTCCTGCCCCTGATCCTGGAGAAAAAAGAGTATTTCTCCGTGGCCTTCCTGGACCTGGATGATTTTAAGCACGTGGTGGATACTCACGGCCATCTCCTGGGCTCCCAGATTTTGGGGGAAGTGGCCCGGGTGATCCATTCCGTGCTGCGGCCGGACGACAGCCTGGTGCGCTATGGCGGCGATGAGTTCATTATCCTCATGCCCCAGACCTCCCAGGAAGAGGCCCTGGCGGTGGTGCGCCGCCTGCGCCGGGCCATTAACAGCTCCTTGTTTTTACA
>ENA-OSEO01002620-OSEO01002620.1-sediment-metagenome-genome-assembly--contig:-NODE-2620-length-24337-cov-3.698228_pt1 | contig 24337 bp, 31 predicted proteins | sample MGYA00237883_ERZ534232 | MGnify/ENA metagenome assembly ERZ534232
TCCTCGCTTTTCTTCTCGGTCCGGAAGGGCAACGCGTCATGGCGGAGAACTTCCAACCCATGATAGTCCCTGTCGTCGCCGACAACCTTGAAGCCGTTCCCGAAGCTGTCAAGATGTACTGCGCCGAGGATTAGGGCGCCCGAGATGAACCGTCTGCGCACGCTCAGCCGAATGGACTGGGCGTTTTCCTTTGCTGGGCTTATGCTCGTGCTCTTCATTGTCCTGCCGCTGATAGCAACCATCCTCGCCTCCAACCCGAGCGAGTTTGCATCCGGAGTCGGCGACGTAGGCGTGCTCGCGTCGCTCTGGCTAACCTTCTTCGCGGCATTGCTGGCTACCTTGATCGCACTGGTCGTCGGGCTCCCTCTCGCCTATCTGCTCGCCCGCAGAGATTTTCCGGGGAAGAACGTGATCCAGGGAATCATAGATCTACCCATCATCATTCCCCACACGGCCGCGGGGGTTGCATTGCTCATGGTCTTCGGCCGTCGAGGCTTACTGGGCGGGCCTTTTGCCTCGCTCGGGCTCTATTTCACCGAGAACCTGGCCGGGATCGTGGTGGCGATGCTATTCGTCAGTCTGCCTCTTCTGGTCGACACGGCTCGAGAGTCGTTTTCGCGTGTGGACCCGCGCCTCGAGGGCGTCGCCCGCACGCTAGGTGCCACACACTGGACCGCTTTCCGCAAAGTCACCCTGCCTCTCGCCTGGCGGGGGATCGTATCAGGCTCGGTTTTGATGTGGGCCCGCGGAATAAGTGAGTTCGGCGCCGTAGTGATTCTCGCCTACAACCCCAAGACGATCTCGGTATTGATCTACGAACGTTTTGCCGGCTTCGGGCTCGCTGCCGCTCTTCCGGTCACTGCACTTCTCCTTGTACTGGCCTTGATCATTCTCGTGTTAACGCGAACAGTGCTGCTGCCCCGGAAACGCAAACATTCGCGACCGGACTCGCGGTCCCGCGGGAGCCGAGGTGACCCGAGGTGATTCGAATCGAAGGATTGAAGATCCACGCTGGGGATTTTTCCCTCAAGATCAAAGAACTCACTGCCGGCGAGTCGGAGTACTTTGTGATCCTCGGCCCAACGGGCTCCGGAAAGACGGTATTTCTGGAAGCGGCGGCCGGCCTTCGTCGACCTTCGGCCGGCGATCTTTGGTTCGGCGGGCGCCTAGTCACCCACGAGCCTCCAGAGCGTCGCGGTGCGGGGCTTGTCTATCAAGACTATGCGCTGTTTCCGCACTTGACTGTAGCCGACAACATTGGCTTCGGTCTGAGAACAATGCGCGAAGGACGAGATAGGCGCCTCCAAGGGCGCACCGAGCGAAGGGCACAAATCCAAAGCCGGATAAGGGAGGTGGCCGCTCTGCTGGGCATCGAGGACCTTCTCGGCCGATATCCGGAAGGCTTGTCGGGAGGCGAGCAGCAGCGTGTGGCACTCGCGCGCGCTCTTGCCATCGAGCCCCGCGTGCTTCTGCTCGATGAACCGCTGAGCGCGCTGGACACTCAAACACGCCGCGAGCTAAGGCTCGAACTCAAAAGACTTCAGCGCGCGCTCGGCACGACCGTGATGCATGTCACTCACGACCTGGAAGAGGCCCTGGCTCTGGGCGATAGACTGGCGGTTATGATCGACGGCGAGTTGCGCCAGGTAGGACCTCCCCAGGAGGTCATCCGTTTTCCCGCGGACATCGAGGTCGCCCGATTGTTCGGACTCACGAATGTGTTTCGTGTCGAAATAGCTGAGCGCGGCCTTTTCACCGTCCGCTTGGAAGACGGACCGGAAATCCTGGTAGACGAGAGCGAAGATGCCCCACGGGGGAACTGCCTGGATAAGCCTTTGGGATCGCGGTGGGCCGTGATAAGACCCGAGGAGTTGGCGATACTTCCGTTCCTGGAGGATACCTTGGATCGGTCGCCGCGCCTGTACCCCGACGGCCTGTCCTCATGGCCTGAGCCTGCCGGGTACCACCTCGAGCAGCCGTCTTCTCCCGGGACGCTTCTTCAGGGAACAGTGGCGACAATACAGCTACAGAGTGTTTGTGCTTCCATTGAGATCGAGGTCCCGCCAAACTTCACAGTCCATGTTCTGCGGCCGCAAGTGGCGAAGTTGCGGTTGACACCCGGAACCTTCGTCGCGCTCTGGATTCCCGCATCCGCCGTCAGACTCTGTCCCAGCGGTCCGTAGTGGCAGCCGCCAGGGTGCAGGCCAAGGGTGGAGCGCCCCGATTCCCCCTCCCCCCGCGCCGCGCCGTCTGGGCCGGATGCACCAGTTGCGCCGAGTGTCTGGTACAGTCTTGAGATTGGGACATCCATTTTGGAGACGAGATGTCTAGAGAACTTACTGTGGAATGTGTCTACGAGGGTGGCATGGCCTTTTCCGCCACGACGGGCGAGCATACCGTCTGCCTCGACTATCCCATGCAGCCCGGTGAATTAGGGACCGGGCCCACCCCGTTGCAGATGGTCCTTGCCAGCCTCGCCTCATGCAGCGGAAGCACCCTTGCGCTTGTTCTCGCGCGGATGGGAAAGACACTCTCAGATCTTCGGGTAACCGCGCGCGGGCTCCGGCGTGACGAACATCCGACCGTCCTTACCGAGGTCGAGCTGGACTTCGTCCTGAAAGGCGACGGCCTGGACTCCATGTCGGTCGAGCGCGCGCTGCGTGCCGCTGAGGAGAAGCTGTGTCCCGTCTGGGCCATGCTGAAAGGCGGGACACCCATCACGGCCCACTACCGCATCGTTGAGGAATAACGCCACTGCATTCGCCGTGTAGGGTGAGCCTCGCGGTCCGGTTCGGCGCCCATTCGTGAGCTTGGTTTTTCTTTCCCTTCACTCGGGGATAGTCAATCATCCGTGCAGCGGACTGATCACATCAGCCCCGCGGGACGTCGACTCATCGCCTGAAGGAGGGCAACAGCAATGCCCGTGATCACCATCTCCCGCGAGAGTGGAAGCCTGGGTACCGAGGTTGCCGAGAAGGTAGCCGCTTCTCTCGGGTATCACCTTGTCGACAAGGACACAATAGAGCTGATATTCACCAAATACGGATACGGAGGTCGAGATCTGGTCGAGCTCGAAAAGGCGTCCGATCCATCAACCGGATTCTGGGCGCGCTTTGCCGACAGAATCCAACAGAGGCAGGAGGCGCTGGACATACTCGATCAGGTGACTCTGGCCCTCGCCCGCCACGGAAACATGGTCATCTTGGGACGAGGAGGTTTTGTCGTACTAGGTGGTTTCGCCGATGTACTCAACGTTCTGATCAAGGCCCCCCTCTCGATGAGAGTGCAAAGGATCACGAGTGAAAGAAGCGTCACCGACCGAGACGAGGCCGAGGAGCTGGTCAGGCAAAACGACCAGACCCGTGCGGCATTCTTGCGCTCCGCCTATGACGTCAGCTGCGAATCGGCTGAGCACTTCGACCTGGTAGTAGATACCGGCAAGGTGCCCCTTGACTCCGCGGTCAAGATGCTTGTGGCGGCAGTCGCCGCGCTCAATGTCGACTCCGGCGAGGGCCGACCGGTGACGGAGGGCATTCAGGTGGAGCGGGCTCTGGCGTCAGCCGTCTCCGACGCGCTGGGTTGTAGAACGAGTCGGCACTAGCGGCGGCGGCGATGCCGGTCTAGCTCGGGCCCGGTCGGCGCTTCTTTCTGATTCCGTCGAGGCTGAGGAACTCGCCCCTGCGCAGCAGGATCAGTCCTAGCCCCACCATCATTGCCACGTCCACAACGATCGCGCCCGTGGTACTGAGCGTCACCCAGGAGCCGAAGCAACCACATGAGTCGCTCACAACATAGACGTTAGTTCCGAGTTCCGCGGCGTTGGCGATTGTGAAACTGATGACCAGCAGCATGCTGATGCTGGAGGACCAGGTCAGGAAAAGGCCCACCAACAGCGCCGTACCAAGCACCAACTCCAGCCAAGGAACCACCGACCCGTACGCGTGAGCCAACGATTCGGGGAGCAGCTGACGGGCAACCACGCTGTTCACGAACTCGACCCGGCCGGGGATCTTTCCCACCGCCGAGAAGATCCACAGCCCACCGAGCAGCAACCGCAGAAGGAAGATGAAGTGCGGCTCGCCCACACCACGTCGCAGCTTGGTCCGGACCAACCAAGCGGGGCGTCTCTCCAGTTGATCCCGCACTACCGCTGACTCCTCCGACCCTCGACCGCTACGGCGTGATGAGAACCTTGACGGCCTCATGCCTGCCCCCATGCCTGAGAGTGGTGAACCCTTCATTGATCTCGGCAAGGGATTTGTAGCCGATGATCATCGCGTCCGGGCATTGGTAGTACTGGCCTGTGGTGCAGCAGTAGATGCACTTGCCGCAGGTTACTACCGGCTCGACCGAGACTTCGTCGCCTTCCTTCAGACTCGTCTCACCCGCACCCCTCACAAACCACCCGGACATCTCGTGGCCCAGGGTTTTTCCCAGCGGATCGCCCGTAAGATCGTTGACCTCCCCTTGGATCACGTGAACGTCCGACCCGCATATCCCACAGGCAGCGACACGCACCAATCCCCAACCCTCCGGCGGGACAAGGTCGGGCACGTCCTTGACCTCAAAGCGCTCGCTTCCGGCAGACAGCGCCGCCTTCATCTCGTCACCTTCCTTGGTCCGCGGGCCAGAGACAAGTGGGATGGGAGCGAGATCCTCGCTCCCATCCCATCGCGCCGGTGCAACGCCATGCGCCAGGCTGCCCTACTTAATCTAGGATGTCTCCCGACGCCGGCTCTGACAGCCCCAGCATCGCCCTGATCTGCCGAATGATCCCGTCCGCGTCATAGCCATAGTGAGCGTAGAGTTCTTCGGGATACCCGAGAGCGGCAAATTCGTCGGGCACTCCCAGCTTCTTCACCGGGACACACGCCCCGGCGGTGGCGAGAGCATCCGTCACCGCACCGCCGAGACCGCCGACAATGCTGTGATCCTCAACGGTGATGATGCCCTTAGTCTCTGCGGCGGCCTTCAGGATCGCCCCAATGTCGAGCGGCTTGATGGTGTGCATATCGAGGACCCTCACGCTGATGCCCTCGGCCTCGAGTCGGTTGGACGCTTGTCGGCCGAAATAATGCGGACGTCGCTGCCGAAACCTGGTGCGTCCCCGCTGCTCCCCTTTCTCGGACCGCTGTCGCGCACCCGTTCGAGGGGATCACCGTAGGGCTCGTCAGACCGAAGAAAGTAGTCTGGACCGAGGCCCAAGGAAGTCGAAATCGATACGAGTGTCGAAAGGGACGGGATAGCATCACCCCGTTCAACCTGGCTTAGGTGCGCAACACTTATCTCGCTGGCCTCGGCGACATGTTTCAGGGTCAATCCCCGAGCGGATCGCACTTCTCGAATCCGCAGTCCCAGTGTCTCCACCATGGTCGTAACGGCCTGTTCCTGTATCAACTCGACGTAGATCCCGTTCGGATCTCGGAGGGTACAGTATTCCCACGGACGAAAGCCTGATTCAGCAAAAGGCATAATGGGCGTAGCAAACTCCACTCCGCCCTTCTCCAGCCGCGCGCGCACCTCTGCAATGTCCTTCACCCTGATGGCGAGATGGGCCGAACCGGCCGTAGTGATGTTGCCGTGGTAGGGCATGGTTTTCGGCTTGAACATCTGCATGAACTCAACACGCAGGCCGTTGAGATCCATGACGGCTATCTCGCTTTCGAGGCCATCCTTCACGATGTCCGGGACAAGGTCGCCAAGAAGATTGCGACTGGCCTCATTCGTGTGTGTATACAATGCCCTGGAATGCAAACTGAAACCGAGATAATCGCGGTAAAACGCAACCGTGCGCTCAAGATCCTCCACGGTGAAGTTGAAATGGTGAATACCGATTATTCCCTCTTGCGAAGCCATAGTGAGCAACTCCCTAGACAGCGGCCCTAAGTAGACGCGCATCAAGTCCTGCGTGAATTCTGTTCATTGCAGTATATTCTGTGCCGACGGGCGGGTTCAAGCCCGGCTCAAGACTACCTGCCCGTTGATACATATGGAACAGCAATAATTGAGTAGTCTCGCCGCCAACCCTGCACCCGCCACGTCATTATCGCGCACATCGCTTACCATATGAGAGACCCGCTCCAAACCCAGGGAGGCATGCAGATGGCAGACAAATTCCCCGGCCGGCCCGCAACGGCGGATCAGCGCGGCGAGAGCAACGTGGATCAGTTGGCCGTGAACACCATTCGCACCTTGGCCATCGACGCGGTGCAGAAGGCCAACTCCGGCCATCCCGGTATGCCACTCGGTGCCGCACCCATGGCGCATGTATTGTGGACCCGGCACCTTCGGTTCGACCCCTGGGACCCCGACTGGCCAAACCGCGATCGCTTCGTCCTCTCGGCCGGTCACGGGTCGATGCTTCTCTACGCGCTCCTCCATCTTTCCGGATACGACCTCTCATTGGACGACATCAAACAGTTCCGGCAGTGGGGAAGCCGCACGCCGGGACACCCGGAATTCGGTCACACGCCCGGCGTCGAGACCAGCACCGGACCTCTCGGCGCAGGTTTTGCCAATGGCGTGGGCATGGCCATTGCCGAGCGTTTTCTGGCCACGCGTTTCAATCGGCCTGGATACACCCTGGTCGACCATCGCACCTTCGCTCTAGTCGGCGACGGCGACCTCATGGAGGGCCTGAGTTCCGAAGCCGCTTCGCTGGCCGGCCACCTGGGATTGGGAAGGCTCATTTATCTATACGACGACAACCGGATATCCATCGAAGGCTGCACAGACCAGACGTTCACGGAAGATGTGGCCGGTCGCTTCCGGGCGTTTGGGTGGCAGGTGCTCGGGGTTACCGACGGCAACGACTTGGATGCGATCGATACAGCCATTACCGAGGCCTGCCTGGATTCCGAGAGGCCCTCTCTCGTCAAGATCCGTACGACCATCGGATATGGGAGCCCCAGCAAGGGCGGAACCGCGGAATGCCACGGCGCGCCGCTGGGCAAAGACGAATGCGTCTTGACTAAAGAAGCGCTGGGTTGGCAGGGCGATCTCATGTTCGCCGTTCCTGAGCAGGTACTCGACTATTACGCCACCCGAGTCGAGCGGGGCCGGAGCTTGCGGGCCGAATGGACCGACTTGCTGTCTGGTTACGAGCTCGAACATCCCGAGCCCGCGGCTGAGTTGAAACGGGCCTTGGCCGGGGAGTTGCCCACGGGCTGGAAGGATGTGTTGCCCCGCTTCGGGGCAGGCGACCCACCGATAGCCACACGTGCGGCCTCGGGCAAGGTCCTCAACAGCTTGGCTGCTGTGATCCCAACACTCGTCGGTGGCTCTGCCGACCTGGCCCCGTCGAACAACACCTACATGGTCGGAATGGGAGATTTCCAGCGCGACAACTACGGCGGGAGGAACCTCCGTCTTGGTGTTCGAGAGCATGCCATGGGCGGTATCTTGAACGGCTTTGCGACACACGGTGGCATCTTTCCATTTGGGGCGACGTTCTTCGTCTTCTGCGACTACCTGCGTCCGGCGATGCGCGTCGCCGCTCTCGCCGGCCTGCCCGTCACGTATGTGTTCACCCACGACAGCATCGGCGTAGGTGAGGACGGGCCGACGCATCAGCCGATCGAGCACCTGGCCTCCCTTCGCGCGATGCCCGAACTGTGGGTGATAAGACCATCCGACGCGGCCGAGACCGTAGTCGCATGGCAGGCTGCTCTGGAGCGACGTGACGGACCCGTGGCGCTGGTTCTCAGTCGTCAGAACCTCCCCATCCTCGACCGCGAAGCCCTGGCCCCCGCTGAGGGTCTCCTCCGAGGAGGATATGTACTTTGGGACAGCTCTGGCGCTCCATCGGATGCTTCGATGGTCACGTTGCCCGACGTGATCATCATGGCTACCGGATCCGAGGTCGATCTTGCCCTGAAAGGGGCGCAGCAACTGGCGCTGGATGGCGTCGCGACTCGGGTTGTCGCCCTTCCCTGCTGGGAGCTGTTTGAACAGCAGGACGAAGCCTACAGGGAAGCTGTGCTCCCCCGCGAGGTCAGGGCACGGGTATCGATCGAAGCAGGAGCAACATTGGGGTGGGAAAGATTTGTCGGTCTCGACGGTGTGAGTATTGGTATCGACCGGTTTGGGGCTTCGGCACCGGCTGACAGATTGTTTAGCGAGTTCGGCATCACCGTGGAGAGAATCGTAGAGGCCGCCCGCACGCTCGTTCAGAGGGATCGAGGCAGAAACCGTGGCTGATGTGCTTTTCTCCGCCGGAGGTCCGCTGGCCGACTACATGGCTCGGCTGGAGACCTTGGCAGACGAGTTGGTCGACGGCCTGTCCGACTTCGATCTGTTGGACGAACCCGCGGAGGTTCGCGCACACAACCTCCAGCGATTCCTCATGCCGCTGACACCGCGGCTCATGCTCGATCGAGTGACTCCTCAGGTCGAGGACTCATCCGAAGGTCCGATCGCCAGGTTTGTCGTTCCGTTTAGCGGGACGGGCGCTCTTCTCAGCATGACGCCAGAGAGTATGGCCGAACCGCCCCCCGCTGGCAAGGTAGCCGGGGCGTTGGTGATCGTGGTGCCGCTTGAGGGAATCGACCTGTCTCGCGCCGAAACCACTTTTCAAGCAACCGTCGAGGCAATCGACCGCTGGCTCGAGCGTGTTGAGCAGCAACTCACTCCCCTGGGACCTCGACTGGCAGCGCGGCTGTTGCCGCGAGTGAATAACCGTCGAGAGGCCCTCATTCGGGAGCTGGAGATCGATCCGGTCAGCTATCGGGCGCAGGCCGGGATTCAGGTTGAACGTATCGAGTTGGCGGAGTTGCGTGAGTTGATCGAAAGCGGCACTCCGTTCACGCTGCTTGATGTGCTGGGAGAAGACCATTGGAATCGCGCTCACCTGCCTGGATCGCACTGGGTCGATTTCTCCGCGTTGGCGCGGGAAGTGCGGCGGCGATTCCACCGGGAAGAGAGGATAGTGGTCTATTGCAGTGGGGCCGGCTGAGAACCCGGCGTCATCGCAGCAGGTAAGCTGCGACAGCTCGGTTGTGAGAACGTTCAATACTTCGCCGGCGGCCTGATGGAATGGATTGGGGCAGGCTTACCGCTGAAGACAGGCCGGGGTGGCACGGACGGAGAAGAAGTCGGCCGGGACCACGAGTCGCCCAGCCCCTGCACCGACCCATGACCTCCAGGCTCAACCGGCTGATATCATCGATTCCCGGAAAGTCCAATCATCTCAGCGGCAAAGGCGCGGTAGCCGCCGAGAACTGGGACAAGGACAAGGCGATCTTCGACGCCATCCTGGCCAGTTTTGACAGGGGGTAACTCAGGTCAGGTGCTCCGCTGCGCAGGTCGGACGGATCTGCCCGCGATGACGGCCCACTCGCACCGACCCACGTGACGTCAGTCGCCGACCGACTCCAGAACGATCTTGCCGGCGACCAAGTCCACGTGGATCTTCGTGGCCCTCGTATGATAGCGCTCGTTCATGATCGAGCGGAGTGTGACCTCATTCCCATCGATGGTCACCTCGGCAACATTCTCCAGAATGAGATGCTCGCCGGCGCAATCCGGCGTGAATGCCTTGGCTAGACACATGCAACGCCCCCGATCTCTCTCTAAAGCATGGCCAGTGCGCTGGACAGGTGCTCGTTAGCCGTTTGCAGGAGTTCGGCTGCCTGCAGAAGCTCGGCCTGCACCGAAGTCGCCCCAGCAGTTGCGGCGCGGTCGGCGAACTGCGTGATCTCCCCCGCGTGATCGGCGTTATGGTGAACGAGATATTTTATCAGTACCGATAGTTCTTCAAGGTCTTTTTCCACCGCGGATCCCCTTTCAGCTCTCTGAGCGTGCCGCTCGTTTGTCGCTGCTTCAGCGCGCCTGCCAGGCAGGCTTCCGCTTCTCGGCAAACGCCCGCGGACCCTCTTTGGCATCCACACTGCTCAACACATCCGCGGCCCAACGATCGTTGAGGTCCCAAGCCTCCCCGGGAAAGTCCAGCGAGACGTCGAGACCTTGGTAGACAACCGTCTTGCTCGCCCTGAGTGCAAGCGGGGCGTTCTCGCATATCTTCTCCGCGAGTGCCATTGCCGCGCTCATCAGTTCGGCTTTGGGCACAACCTGGTTGACCAGCCCCCAGCGCAAGGCCTCAACAGCGGGCATTGGATCGCCTGTCAGAATGCAGTTCATGGCAACCTTGAGAGGAATCTGGCGCGGAAGCCGAAGGAGGCCGCCGGCCGCTGCAAGGATCCCCCGCTTCACCTCGGGTTGACCGAATTTGGCGTCCTCCGATGCGATGACGAGGTCGCAGGCCAGTGCAATCTCAGTACCTCCCCCCAACGCGAATCCATTGACCGCCGCAATCAACGGCTTTGAGACAAAATGCCGAACGATTCCCGCGAATCCCCACTCGGCCATCTGGTCGGTTATGACGTACGCGCCGGCCGCGAGCACCTTCAGGTCGGCACCCGCGCAGAAAGCTCGGTCGCCGGCCCCAGTGACTATCGCCACCCATAGTTCGGGATCCTGATCGAATTGCTCCAAGGCCTCGCCGGTCTCTTGCCAAAGCTGAGGGTTCACGGAGTTCATGGCCTCGGGCCGATTGAATGTGATCTTCGCAACGTGTCCGATCCGCTCGAACAATATGGTCTCGTAAGTCATGTCCTTTCCTTTGTCTCGCTTATCCGCCACCAGGCACTCGGAACACGCGCACATCGTCCCCGTCATCGAGCAGCCGCTGATCGTACTCTCTCAGAGGCACAAACCGGCCATTGACCGTGATCACCTTCTCGCTTGAGGCATTCTGCGTCTGGTGCTGTGCTGCCATGAGCTCGAGAAGGTGGATCACCGTCATTCCCTCTCGCCACGGATACGACTTCCTATTAGCCGTGATCATGGGCCCAGAGTTGTGCGCCCGGCCGTTTCTCGCGGCGGCCTGCAGTTCACGACACGTAGATGCCCTCAAACTCGTTGGCCTTAGCCATTTCGCCGGGTTCGATGTCGAACACGGTATCGTTCACGATGGCCTTCTCGGTACAGAAAAACTCGGGGAGTCGATCGTCTTCAGCAGTGAAACCCGCGGCCTCATTGAACCTTCGTTCAGTGAGGATGGTCTCGATACCAACCCGCCTCATCACTTGGTCGAGTGTCCAGTCACCGCCTACCAGGCCGGCCATCAACCCCGGCAGGATCTCCGAGTTCCCAGCCGCGTAGCCAAGGTTGAACAGGCATCCCATGTTGTCCCAGGTGGCCGACTCAACCTGCATGCGTCGCGAGAGCTCGGGCTGGCCCTCTTTCCCCGTCGGGTCGCACTCCGGTTGACCCAGCGGATGACCGGCAGTGTGGTCTGCCCCCATCGGGGTCGTGGCGTAGGCAATTCCCATGGCCTTGAGATTTCTCGGATCATACGCGGGCAGAGATTGACCCTTCACCGTGGGAATCCGCGCCACGCCCAACGCGAGACCCACGGCCTCAGTCCCCATGCCCATGAGATCGCCGAACTCGGTACCCTCAACCAACTCTCGGATGAGATCCCGTGCGGCTTCCACGTCCCCCCACGCCAGCTTGCCTGCCTCCATGCACACGCCGATGATGTCTCCGACTTCAATGCTATCCACACCCAGGTCATCGCAGGCTCTATCGACCTCGGCAATGTAGTCCAAGTCACCAATCTCGCAGTTTGGTCCCACCAGGCACACAGTCTCGTACTCCAAACCGCCGGTGACCAGCGTGCCTTGCTCGTCGCAGTAGTAGTTGTGGCACTTCACCATGCAACCGGGCTGACAGACCAGGCCTTTCTTTCCTCCTCGGCTTTCGAGCTTGGACAAGAACGCCTGCGCACCGACCTGGTCTAATCGGTCGAACTTGGCGCCGGAAAAGTTGCGCACGGGCAATACGCCCATGTTTCCGGTGAAGTCAACCACGCCGATGGTGCCGACTTGGTTGAGAATGTCCTCTGATACCTTGCTGCGGATGATCTGTCGGAGCTTGGCGTTGGCCGCGTCGAACTGATCCTTGTCTGCGTACTCGACTTCGCATTTGCTCTCGGCACGCTCGATCACGATGGCCTTGATGTGCTTGGAGCCCATGACAGCTCCCAATCCGCCCCGGCCTGCAGCTCTGCAGGGGTGCTTGGTCGCGTGGTCGCTTACCATCACGGCCGCAATCTTGTATTGCCTCTCCCCCGCAGCCCCAATCGCGCAGACGGCGATGTCCTTGCCGTACTCATCGTACAGTCGGTCGCAAAGCTCATACGTGTTCAGGCCGAGATACGGCCCTGCGGGCACAAGTTCCGCTTCACCCGCCCTGTTGATCTTGAGCAGGTACCACTCGTCATCTGTAGGCTGCCCCTCCACTATGATCATCTTGATGCCGTGACGGGCCAGGTGGAACGCGGCGTTCCCGCCGACGTTGGACTCCTTTATACCGTTGGTCAGAGGACTCTTGGCCCCGAAAGAGAGTCTGTGAGCCGCCGGAACCTGGGTGCCCGCGAACAGCCCGGTGCAGATAATCAACTTGTTGTCGGGTCCGAGGGGGTCACACGACGGGTCGACCTCTTCCTCCATCACTTTGGCGATCAGTCCGCGCTGACCCCACCATCGATACTCCGGCTTCGCGCCCTCAAGACTGACGGCGCCTGTTTGTACGTCAACTCTAAAGACCTTGTGCATCTTCTATCCTTGTTCGTGGACGGACGACGGGCCCGACTCGAACAGCGTTTCAACCATCCGTCGGGCGACTTGGCGGGCCTTATTGGCCGGCCCCAGGGAGAGAAGGGTCTCTCCGCGCAGGTTCTTAGATGCAACATCCTCGTCGTAAGGTATAACCCCAAGGACGTTGAAACCCATTTCAGCGGCGATGTTCGTGAAGGTCGGCTCGTCCGCCTTGGCATACCGACTGCCGCACAGAAACAGCTCCTCGTAGGGAAGTCCGAGCTCATCCGCGAGACCTCTGATCCTCTCGGCCGTACCGAAACTGAGGCCGGATGGATCGCAGACGCACTGGACGCACGCGAGCGGATATGGGCATCCGACGGGAGGAAGAGGGACGTGAGTATGACTCTGAAAGAGGTAGCCACCCGAAGCGAGATCAGCATCGCCCACCTGAGCCAGGTGGAACGCGGAGACGCGATTCCCTCGATTCTCGCTCTATTCGCCATCTCGGCAACGCTGGGAGTGCTCCCCGAGTATCTTCTGAGGGGTGACGATGAGGGTGAGGGGTGGTACGGGATGTTGGCGACCGGCGGGGAGAATTCCACGCCGCGGCAATATGCGTCGCCTGAGTTGTCCAAGATAGCCCGGATAGTATCAGCTGAGGACCGCCACGCCGTGATGGTGACAGGTGCAGTCGAATCCCAATGGCTAACAGGCGATGACGAACCAATTCAGCTGCTTCAACGCCGTCTGGCCGCGGGCGCGTCGATCCACGACCTCGCGCTGGGCCAACAAGGGAGCGAGGTGCTGGCGGTCTTGGAGGGTAGTCTCCAGGTCGAGCTCGGAGGCTCCTCGCAGGTCTTGAGCCCAGGGTCGAGCATTTCCTACAGCAGAGCGACAAGCCGTCGTTTTACAGCCATGGGCCCCGATCCAGCAGTCGGGATGTGGGTGATCGCTCCAAACCAGGCTTATGTCCATGACACGACCGCCGGCGTGGTGTCAACCGGTCGCAACCGGCCTCCGGTAATGGCGCCTCAGATAGTCGAACCAAGCCGGAGTTAAACAACGGGACTTCTTGGCGGGCAGTCCGGCGGCTGCCCTGCGGGACGGCCTCGGACCCTTCCGGCCGCGGGCCATGGCAACCGAACGCCGGCGGCTATCTCCCGTTGCTGCTGAAGTGCTGGTAGTCCTTGCTGCCGCTCCAGTCACCGCCCCATTTCCATCCGATCGAGGCAAAGGCTCGAACGACAACATCACCTCGGTGGATCATCCCCGCGTCGGTCTTCGACCGATCGACGAATGATCGCCCCGCGGGTGGACTCACCTCCGCTCCGCGCACCCACGGATTCTCGATGGGATTAATGTCGATGGCCAGTCCGAAGGCGTGCATGCTCCAACTGCTCGTGCCGCTCACATACCGACCGTTGAAGGCCGAGGAATTGTCCGCGGACATGGAACGCTCGTCGGATGCCCCGTACTCGTCGATCAAGTTCATGCTGCGGATGGGAAAGCGGGCTTCGTAAAGACTACGAAACACCCCACGCAGCCTTTCGGCCCAGAGAGCACTCACTACCATGCTCCCGTCGTGGGCCCGACCGTCGAACCCCCAGAAGCTCACGCGCAGAAGGCGTAGCCCATCCTGCGAGACGGGGACGGCCGGCCGCCAGGATCCGCTCTCGAGCATTACGGCACGCAAGGAATCGGCGAGGGGCTCGACGGATGTCTGGAATTCCGGCACCTCGGGCAGCAGTCGGATCATGTTGTAGAGCACTTGGGCAACCTCGCCACGCGGCATCGGCGCCCGCGCGTCATGGGCAGTGCCGGCGAGATCAGTGTTTTCGAGAAGCCCAACGGCGTAGGCAAGCATTGCAGCATCCAGGTGCTCCCCTGGGAGGTGATCCCACTCCCCCGGAAGATGTTGCGCCGATGGCGCGGCGGCGAGGACAGTCGGATAGATTCTTGTGAGCGCGCGAACGACCATTGTGACCGCATGGGTGCGTTCGATCTGTCTGAGGGGACCGAAACTCCCGTCCGTGTATCCCTCTGTGATGCCGTTAGCCGCCGCGACGGCCACGAAGTGATCAGGGTAGAGCCCCTCCCCAGCACTCGCGGCAACGTCGGAGAAGCGGCAGACGTCGGCGGTTGTGGCGGGGAGACCCAAGGCCCCGATAATCATCTTGGCAAACTGCTGCCGCGTGACCGGAAGGTCGGGACGGAAACTGCCGTCGTCAAACCCCTCGATGACCCCGCGGGCGGCAAGACTGTCGATGGCCATCCCATGGTCGCGCGAACCATCGACATCCGTAAAAGCCAGTGCAGAGCCAGACGAGATGGCGATCAGGGCGAAGGAGGCACTCCCAGCGAAGAGGATCGCCAAGAGCGTCCAAGCAAGCCGGGTGTGAAGCGACTCTAGACCTCGGAATACAGCCCGTACACGTCGTACTGGACACCCTCCGGGGTAGTGCGCCCGATCCCAAAGCAAGTGAGGCGGTTTAGCCATTGGTAGTCAGGGTGAGCAGTCTCGAAAACGGGAGTCGTAAAGATCGCTGAGACGGGCGGATACTTGCCATTTGACACGTCTTCGAACCCATTCGGCCCATAATCAACCGTTCCCCCGTAGGTCACATAAATCAAGGCGCCGTCGTTTGTCTCCATCGTCAGCCGGACGTCCAGGTTGAGAACGCCGTCCGGACGGACGAAGCACCAGTCTGCACCAACAGGGCGGAGTTTGCCGAAGACCCTGGGACCATTCACCGACCCCCCCGTGACATACACGGTGGTGCGAAGCCTGTTTTGGGTCTTGATCACCTCGAACTCGGAAGCGAGCGAAGCAGTGAAGGTGAAAAGGTGCTCAGCGCGGTAAGGATAAGTGGACACGGAGCCTTCCTCCCTTGGTGTTGGTTCCTTTCCACTTTAGCGCCCCATCGCCCGGCCGTAAACAGGGCCGGGGCATAGCCGGTTATTTCTCGTCCGACGATCGGCCGCACTCAACTGAGTTCGCTGCGTCCGAACGCTCCCGGCTTTTCCTGAGCAGGTCGCGATAGTAGGTGAAGTGCCAACTGAGGTGAAAGAGCGAGATCAGCGTCATCGTGACACCCGCTTCGACGTGCCAGAAGAGCAGGTTGAAGGGGAGACCGAAGTTCAATACGTTGTCTCGCCGGATCACCAGGGTGAGTCCGAAGCCCGCCGTGACCAGAAAAGTACCAAGGAGGAGCACGTTCCAGATCTTGCGGTGGGTAGTGACCCTTATGTGCTTCGCCTTGTAGAGAAAGAAGCTGACGGCATAGATCAGGAACAAAGCAATGGCAATCAAGCTCGAGTGATAATGAGTGAAGAGAAAAGTCCCCATTGGCGCCGGGGTCTATATCCGTCAGGGCGTCACGCGGCCGGCCGCGCATCTCGCTTCGTGATTCTGTTCGCTACCTCATTCAAAGGCCGGCCCACCGACATCGGCGTCGTTGTTATATCCGGCCTTCTCCCAGTAGCCACGAAAATCAGCATCAGCCGACAGCTCTATTCTGTTGACCCATTTGGCCCATTTGTAGCCAAACTTGTCTTTCGCCACTACCTGGAAGGGGAAACCTCGATCAGCGGGCAATGTGATGTCGTTGAGTTTCAATGCGAGCAGTATGTCGTTGTCGCGAATGTAATCGAGGTTGAGAGACGTGTACCCGCTTGGTACGTCCGCCGTATAGAAAATGGCAATGACCGCTTCCGGGTTCACTCCGGCATCATCAAGCAATGCACTGAGTGCCGGACCGGTCCATTTGGCCGTGAAGCTCCACCCTTCCACGCAATCCAGGTCCATCAACCATGATTCCTGAACGTATGCCTGCAGGTCGCTGTAAGACAAAGACAACGGCTTTTCCACCAAGCCGTCGACCGTGAGCCGGTACGAATCTCTGTCGATAACCTGGGTCCCCCTCAAGGCGTTGTTGTTCTGATCGTCAATGGGCGTCAGTTTCACGCCTTCAAATTCGGTGGCTTCCACCTCCCCGGTCCCGGCCGTGCTCTGAGTCGTAGTCGTTGTGCCGCTGCAGCCCGTCAGAGCAACTCCCGCGACCGACGCCAGGAACAGGACAATAGCGAACGGTATTCGCATTCTCTTGGTTATCATCACGCCCCCTGGGTTCCGCAGGCCGTGCCCCTGTCGTACCCACAGAGGAAAGAAACAATGCGCCGGCTGACGCCGTCGAACAGAAACGCGGCGGGACTCGGTCTTCCCGTCTCAGACGGTCTCATTTGGGAGCAGCGGGCGCATGAGTAGGCGGTAGTCGACGCCACCGCTCTTCCACAGCGTGATCTCGGTCGCTTGAATCAGGAGTGGCCGGAGGTTCTCAAGATCCGGGCCCGACACGACTGCGCGTCTGAACCCCCCTCGCGCGATTTCTTCTCCCAACGTGCCCAGATCTCCCAGAGGCCAGTCCAGACGGTTTGGCTGGACTTCACCTGGGTCGGGGCCCGCGGGCCGGCTATAGACTGCCAGCGCGGAAAATTCATATTGCTTCCAGACGATCTCGTTGGAGAAAGACGGCGCGAGAAGGATCAGCCGACCAACAAGATCGCTGACAGCCGTTCGAGCCTGTTGCTGCTCATCCGTGAGGCCACCGGCTTCACCGATCCCGAGGGCATAGATCGCGGAGCGGTGTGCGGCGTTGTTGGCGTTGATCACGACTGTGGTTGTAGGACCATCAGCAACTGAAGGCAGGCCATAGTCGAAGCCGGGGTCGAACAGGCCTGCTTCCCGAGAGGCAGACAGGATGGCTTGAATCGACTCCTCCGGGATGACGGCGCTCTGCAGATTGGGCAGAGCCGGGCCTGGATAGATCTCGGCCATAGGACCGGGCACAACAACCTGCCCATCACCATAGAGCGAGAACTCCGGTGCCAGTGTGACGTTGAACTCGATTGGTACCAGGCCCCCACCCGTGGTTACTTGCAGAACAAGATCGCCTCTGCCCGAGGGATGGGTAACGAAACCTGCCCCGCCACCACACGATGGGAGTGTGATGCCCGCGACCAGCAGTCCAGCGACTCCGAAGATGAGGCAGCTCCGCCTCATGGGCCACATGCGAAGTAGGTCCCGCAAATGGTCACGACGGCTCATGTCCGAACCTACTCCAGGGGCAAAACGTACTCGATGTGGTCCTTCCGGAGAAGGATGACATCGTAGTGCACGCGGGGAGCATCGGGAGCCTTGATCGCCGGCGACGCGAAGACGTTGGTCAGGGCCACGAACTGAGCATCCTGGTTGAGAAGGTCCGAAACCCTGGCGTGGATGCCGCCGGCCTTGCTCGGCAGGTGAACTTCCCCCTCCATCACGCAATCTCGCACGCGGGCTCTCACACGGACTGTTGCACCTGAGCCACTCAACGAAACACTCCCACACTGTCTGGTCGCTTCTTGGCAAGCTGCAGAAGCCGGCGATTGTTCAGACCCTCTGTCTTTCTATCGGCAGAAGGAGATGGATCTTGACAGACGGGTGTCTGAAGAACCCACGGCTCCGAGCTACGACATCATTACTTCACTTATCTGAACAGTGGGCTTGATGTCAGTGTAGTTGGGCACATCGGCCGCGAACGATTCCACGTTTGGCGCCCAGCACGTTTGAAATGCCTCCAACGAATCGAACTGCAGGTGACCTATGGCGACGTACGTTGCGGGGACTTCCGGCTGTCCACTTGCCAGTCCTTTTTCGACTGAGGCCGCGATCACCGCACTGCCCAGCTTCTCTTTCACCATGGGCATGTGCTTGTTGCAGTAGTAATCCATATCGAAATGCCTGCCCTCTTCATTTGGATAGAAGACGCTGACTCTGATCATGGTCTACCCCCTTTCAGTAGTTGCCAACCGAATTGCCCATTCATTATACGCGGCAGTTTTCTGACATAATCGGCGATCTGTAAGGTCCCTTTGGCGACGATGAAACCTGAGCGTGGATAGTGGATTTGGGCAATAGAACTGACGGACCACTCGAAGAAGGCGCATCGACAACGCAGGACCCGCCAAATGACGACGAGGGTGCGGCCGACGGCACTTCATCGGGCGTTGAATCTCGCAGCGACGAACACCTCCGGAAACTCGGGATCGACTTCTTGACGGGCGAAACACACACGTGCGTCCGGCTCTGCGGTGGGAATCGCTCCCAGTACGGTCACGGGAATACCTGTCCTCATTGCGGCCGAAAGATCCCCTAGGAGTGCGCTGGGGACGTACCTCCAGCGGCTGGAGGGGCGGGAGGAGGACCGGGGCTGGGCTCGGGTGGCTGAGGCGACCGGGTTCTGAGACAGGCGAGAATACCTGACAGGATTTAAGGCGACGAAGAAAACTTGGCAGATACGCTGCCGGAGAACCGATTGCCGTTCTTGTCCGTTCCTCCATAGTTCATCTCCAAGCTCCAACCTTCAAAGCCATAACCTGATCTATTCTGAACCACATAATTGCTGTAAGAGTTGCTCCACTTCGCGGGGATAGGGATCTGTTTATCTCCGATAAGCAAGTCACCGCGCTGCGGTTGCACCCATGCCTTGCCTTCCTTATCAATGAACCGCTCAGCCAGTTTGTCAATAATGGCATCAACGCCATTGTTCTCCACGAAGGTTATGGTGTAGTGCCACTCCCGCCGGCCTTGATATTCGTTCATTACGCAGGGGATGGGATTCGGCAGGGACGCGACGACTTCGGCCTGGCCGGGGCCGCTTGCGGTCACCTCGCGAGATACGGTCCAATCGACGCTGCCGGTGGCGTTACCGGTGTTGCCGTAGACACTCTCGCCGAAGACCGTAGTCGTCCCCTTGATATCTGCTTCTCCCTTGGGGAAGGTGATCTTCGCGGTGTGCTTGAATTCGAAGTAGCTGTCTGGGTTGGTGGCATCGATGACGATAGGGCTGATCTCACCCGCCGCCTCCCAAGCGGCCTCCGCATCGTCCTGCAAGAGAAAGCCGTCCATCTTCTCGTCCTCAAAGGCGAGTACGCTTAGTGGTTCGTCGCCGGTGTTGTAGATACGGTAGGTGAAGGTCACTGATCCTTTCTCGCGGAGGTCCTTGGTGTCGGTGTCTGCGACCACCTTAATGCTCGGGACTTCCGCCGCTTCGGCCGTGGTGGTCGTCTGCTCGAGTGTCGTCTGCTCGAGTGTCGTCCGCTGGAGTGTCGTCTGCTCCAGGGTCGTCCCTGGGACGCTCGTCGTCACTGCCGATTCGGGAGCGGGGACCGAGGCCCCGCCGCAGCCTGCAAGGCCGAGACTAAGAGCAATGACCCCGGAGGTGAGGAGGGCAACCGCCCAAGCTCGCCGGACGCTTCTTTCCCGGCTAGAGCTGGTCTTCCGGTTTTTACATGACTCGCCCATCTCTAGCTCCCGGCTCTTGGTGCTCGCATCTATATTCGAGCATAGCACCGACTGCCTGGAGCAGGCGGCTCATAGAAGGGGGACTGCGTCTACTCCACCGCGGACAAACGGCAAATAACCCTCGTCTACCCAGGCGATACTCCCGCCCGCCACAGTCGGAACCATCGATGCCGGCTCAAGCCGAAAGAATCCATCACGACGCGATGATCCCCAGAGTGATTCTGCCAAACTCTGTGTTGTTTCGAACACGTCCTGTTCGGGCTGGCACCCCGACAGGGCAGTTGGGTGGTTTCCGTCGCTCGATCACCCTCCGATTAGCTGACGCATCCTAGACGGCTGGCCCCATTTCGCCGCGTATCCTCGCGTTGCGCAGCGGCTCACAGATCTCGCCGGTCTCCCAGAGTCTGTGAAGCAACACCGCCAGTTTGCGTGCCACGGCGACAACGGCTCGCTTCTTGGCGGCCTTGCCTCCCCGCTCCGCCAGGGCAAGACCCCACCGCCTGAGATCACTGTCTGGCCCGTGCGGCCCCGGGATGTACTGAGCCGCGCACACGAGCAGCGACCGAAACGCTTCATCGCCGGCTTTGGTGATGTGCAATTGTGGCTTTTTGGTCGCCGCAATCCGCTTGCCGAGGTCGGAGCCCCACACAGCAGCCGACCGCCCGGCTGCGCGGAAACCGGCTAGGATCCTCGAGGGTAAGAACATAGGTGGTCGCCGTCACAGGTCCAACGCCAAACACCTGACGAAGGGCGGCAATCTCCGGGTACTTCGTCGCAGCCATCTCCTCGATTCTTTCGTCAAGAGCACGAATATGGGCGGTCAGCCGCCCGATGGTCTCGATTTCTGGGCTGAGCGAATCGGCCAGCACCTCCGGGATGTGTCCGGCCACCTTCTGGTGGAAGCTTCTCGCGGAGCATTTGGGCAGGCGCGCACCTACGGCTTTGGAGGATCCTCTAGCGTGGTTGATAAGGAGCGTTCGGGCACGAATGAGAGCATCCCGGCTGCGAAGAAGCGCAAGATCTGCCTGGGCTTCTGCTCCTCGGTGCTTGATAGGGCAGAGCAACCGCGGATCAACCCGCCCAAGACGAGCAAGAGACTCAGCGTCTACCCGGTCACTCTTGCGGTCGTTCTCGTAGATGAGACGCAGGCGCCGAGGGTTGGCCACGATGGTTTCGTGACCCTCCCGCTGATGAGGCGGCTTATCCAGGGTGAATGCGTGCCGGCCTCAAGCACCACAAGAGACGATGCCGCCGACCGGAACCACTGACCAAACGCCGCCGGGGTGGTGCGAATACGAGCTTCCTCCTGGACCTCGCCGTCGGCGTCAAGAACACATATCTGGCTGAACCTGTCTCCCACGTCTACCCCGATGGTGAGACCGATCGGTGACCTTGCCACGCACTGCCCGCTCATCGATCCTCCCGTCCTGGATTCTGGGGAATCCATCGTCCGTTTGGATCTCAGCCTACCGCCGGGCGGCGGCCTTCTCATCCCATCTATGCGAGGATGGTAGAGGCCGTCCGAAAGTGGATCGCCGCGGGTCCTTCAGCGGCATCCCGCAAAGCCTCCCTGACGCAGAGAAGTTCAGGGCTGCAGATCGGCCTTGCGCTTCAGAAACTCCTCCCGGTCGATCTCCCCGCGGGCGTAACGTTCTTCTAGAATCTGTAGCGCGCTCGTGGGGCCTGCGCCTCCTGGTGGCGGTCCCTGAGGATATTTCGTCTGGTCGGAGTCGCGTCGGCCGGAGAGTCCGCGGACCAAGAGAACGATTCCCACCACGATCAGTCCCAGCACAGCCAGCATCATGATCCATCCGAGTATCCAACCTGCGCCCATGCCGAATCCGCCATCCCACATCATTGTGGATCCTCCTTCTACTCGTACCAGCTTCGATACCAACCGCGCATGCGCTCTATTTCGGCCGTTTGGGTGGCGATGATTGCCCGGGAAAGCTCTTTGATCTCCGAACGGTCGGTCCGAGAAAGGATCATCCGGGCCATCATCACTCCCATCCGGTGATGAGGGATCATCTGCTCGATAAACTCCCTGTCGAACACGGAAGCGGCCTGGAGCACCTCCATATCGGCCTCGTCATGCATCATGCCGCCCTGCATCATACGTCCACCCATTCCCCGGCCACGGAATACGCCATCATCAGCCGGTACATCGACCCCGTACCAAGACCGATACCAATTCAGCATCTGAATTATCTCCCGGGTCTGATCCCGGATGATGGTCTCGGCCAATTCCTTCAACTCTGGGTGTTTGGCCCGGGTGAGCGCAAGCTCAGCCATGGCCACGGCGTCTTCATGGTGGGGAATCATCTCTTCCAGGAAGTGGCGATCCATATCGCCGATTGCAGACACGGTGTCGGGTCCAGTGAACCCAAAGACCAAAAGGAGCACGAGCGCCGCTACACCCACGACGATGCAGGCTATCCCGGAGATGACGAGCGCTTTCCTCACGGATCCTCTCTTGCTCCAGGGAGCTGGTCTCTAGGATGCCGGCGACCACCCCACGGTTACCGGGCACGTACCCAAGGACCCGCGCGCATGAACCACCGTCACAGGCGTGCCCGCCTGAGCAGCTGGGCGTTGATGGCCACAACGACCGTGCTGGCCGACATCAGCACCGCCCCCACGGCCGGAGTAAGCAGGATGTCCCATGCGGCCAGCACACCGGCGGCCAACGGTACGGCGACGATGTTATAGCCAGCTGCCCACCAGAGGTTTTGGAGCATCTTCCGATAGGTGAACCGCGACAGGGCGATGATCTTGGGGACGTCGCGTGGGTCGGACCGCACAAGTACGATATGGCCGGCTTCCACCGCAACATCGGTACCCGCCCCGATCGCGATCCCAACATCGGCGGTCGCCAACGCGGGAGCGTCGTTCACCCCGTCCCCCACCATGGCCACTTTCTTACCTTGCGCCTGTAACTCGCGGACTTTCGACGCCTTGTTTTCCGGCAGGATCTGGGCAAAAACGGTGTCGATGCCCAACTCGGCGGCAACGGCATCTGCCACCGTCTGCGCGTCCCCGGTGAGCATGGCCACCTTGATTTGCCGGTCGTGCAGTCCGCGAATCGCTTCACGGCTCTCCTCACGGATGGCATCGGCTACCGCGAAAACCGCCACAGCTGCGCCGTCCCGCAAGAGATAGATGGCAGCCTGCCCCCGTTCGCCCGCAGCCTCGGCGGCGGTGCGAAGCGCCCCCGATACCTGCGCGGCCTCTGTCTTAAGGAGCGCGGGGCCACCCAAGTGGTAGTCGGTCCCGTCGACCGAAGCGGCGACGCCTCTGCCGGCTATGGCTCGGAAACGGTCCGGGGTCGGTACTTCGATCCCTCGATCTTGTGCTGTCTTAACAATCCCGCGGGCAATGGGATGCTCGGACTCCGACTCCAGCCCAGCGGCGATGCGTAGCGCTTCCTCTTCCAACACGCCTTCTGCAACTGCCATCCCCACCACGCGGAACTCACCCATCGTGAGCGTCCCCGTCTTATCGAAGACCACGGCGTCCACTCTCCTGGCTTCCTCCAACCCCCGCCTGTCTCGCACCAGGAGGCCGTTTCTCGCACCCAGCGTCGTGGAGATGGCGACGACCAGGGGCACAGCCAGACCCAGGGCGTGCGGACACGCGATGACCAGCACGGTCACCACCCTCACCACCGAAAAGTCGATCGGCGCCCCCAGGAGCTGCCAGACGATCAGCGTGATCACCCCTGCTAAGATGGCCACCCCGGTCAGGAGCTGGGCGGCCCGGTCGGCCAGGTGCTGTGCCCTGGATTTCGACTGCTGCGCATCGGATACGAGCCTCATGATCCCCGAGAGCTTGGTCTTGTCCCCCGTGCCCGTCACCAGCACCCGAAGCGAGCCTTCGCCGTTGATGGTGGCGGCAATGACCTCGTCGTCCTCCTTCTTGTTGACCGGCCTGGACTCTCCCGTGAGCACGGCCTCGTTGACGGCGCTCGTCCCCTTCTGCACGATCCCGTCTACTGGGAAGCTTTCTCCCGGGTGGATAAGAATGATGTCGCCCTCCCGCAGTTCGCCGATGGGCACCATCTCCTCGCCCCGGTCGGCGAGGCGAGTCGCGGTGTCCGGAAGAAGCTTCGCGAGCTCCTTGAGCGCCCCTCGGGCCTGCGAGACTGAGCGCATCTCTATCCAGTGGCCCAGAAGCATGATGGTCACCAAGGTAGCCAGCTCCCACCAGAGCGTTTCGGCGTCGACCAGATGCAGCTCCACCACCCAGGAGAAGACAAAGGCCACGGAAATGGCTAGGGAGATCAGGGTCATCATCCCCGGCAGGCGCGCCGTCAGTTCACGAAATGCCGCCTTGAGGAAGACCAACCCACCGTACAAAAAGACGGTTGTCCCGAGAACAGGGGGGACCCAGGTCG
>ENA-OSEO01002622-OSEO01002622.1-sediment-metagenome-genome-assembly--contig:-NODE-2622-length-24326-cov-3.578086_pt1 | contig 24326 bp, 22 predicted proteins | sample MGYA00237883_ERZ534232 | MGnify/ENA metagenome assembly ERZ534232
GATGGTAAAAGACCAGAGCTTACCGGAGGAGGATTGATTCGAAGTATTGGCGGATGGGCGGCCGCAAAAGCGCTACGCAAGGCGAACGAATTGCACAAGGGTGATGAACGGATTCTAGGCGATGGTGATTTTGTTGAGGCGGTGCTTTCAGAAGCCAATGAGGCATATGAAAGGAAATATCGACTGAAGGCAAAGGGCGTCGATGTTGACACATTGGCAAGCAGAGTTGCGCAGATTGCAGGCATAGAGCCTTCACAGGTATGGGCGCCAGGGAAAAAGTCCATGGTTGTACATGCGCGAAGTCTTTTATGCTACTGGGCGACAAGTGAATTGGGAATTTCTCAGGCATGGTTGAGTAAGCGGCTGAGACTTTCACAACCAGCGATCAGCCTTTCGGTTGCCCGGGGACGTGAGATAGCTATCCAAAATAATTACGAAATCGATAACTTATAATCTGACGAACGTCCCCAAAAGTCCCCCAAAAAGTCCCCACAGACTGCTTGACGTTTCATGGAATAAGGGGTACGAAAAATGAATAAATAGTATAATGGATGGCTGAGCCTACCGGTTAAAAGGGGTATACCGCCATGCAGTACGACTGTGAAAATCTGCTTCAAAACATGTATGACGGGCTGTATCTTGTGGATACGAACCGGCGGATTACCTACTGGAACAAGGCCGCCGAGAAAATCAGCGGCTATCCCGCCCATGAAGTCATCGGCAGCCGCTGCTCGGATAATGTTCTCATCCATGTCGACGGTAAAGGAAGCAACCTGTGCTTTGGGGGATGCCCCCTTGCGGCGACGATTGAAGATGGCGTTCCTCGTGAAGCTGAGCTCTACCTGCATCACAAGGAGGGACACCGGGTCCCTGTATGGATTCGTGTCACCGTTTTGCGGGACACCAACGGTACCATTGTCGGAGGCGCCGAGCTGTTTACGGATCTAAGTTCTCGAGAGGCCGTTAAATTACGGGTTGAGGAACTCGAAAAGTTGGCATTTCTGGATGAGCTCACCCAGCTCGCCAACCGACGGTATATCGAATTAGAGCTGATGGGACGATTCGCCGAAAAGAAGCGCTACGGATTGTCTTTCGGTATTTTGCTCATGGACATTGATCATTTCAAACAGGTCAACGACACCTATGGCCACCCTGTGGGGGACATCGTACTGAAAGAAGTCGCCAAGACCCTGGTCAATACCGGCAGGTCCTTCGACCTGTTCGGACGATGGGGGGGTGAGGAGTTCATCGGAATCTTTCGGAATGTGGACATGCCCACGCTGGCCCAGATTGCCAACCGATGCCGGGTGCTGGTGGAAAGTACCCGTGTACAGGCAAAAGACAACGTTTTGAATGTAACCATCTCCATCGGGGCATCCCTTGCGGCACCGGATGACAGCCCCGCTTCGCTGGTCAAGCGGACGGACCTTTCTTTGTACCGGAGCAAAGCGCGGGGAAGGAATTGTGTGACCACCGATAGAGATTTATAGGGTCCTCACCATCCGCAGTAAGGAAACCGGCAGCTTCGGAGACACCCTGGAGCGGACCATGGATAGACATGATAAGGTAAAAAGTTAACTGCCCCAAAAACCGTCCCCAAAAACGGGGGAAATCTATGAGACTATACGAACATGAAGCGGCGGGTATATTTGCCGATGCCGGTATTCGCGTTCCCGGAAACGCACTGGCATCATCCCCGGAACAAGCGGCAAGCGCCGCAGGACATATCGGATTCCCCGCGGTGCTCAAGGCGCAAATCCTTTCCGGTGGGCGGGGCCTTTCAGGGGGGGTAATGAAGGTTTTCTCTACCGAAGAAGCCCATGAGACGGCGTCAAAAATGCTCGGCACCCCGATAAACGGAATGCCGGTAAAAACCCTTATGGTGGTCCGTTACGTCGACTTTCATACGGAACTCTACCTGGGGGTTACGGTGGATGGTTACACCGGAAAACCCACCATCATGGCCAGCACAGCGGGGGGGGTTCAAATAGAGGAGGTGGCACGAAAAACACCTGAAAAAATCGTCTCTGCCCTGGTGGACCCCCAGCGCGGCCTGTACCCTTTTGAAGCGCGAAGGCTTTTGAATACCGCAGGATTTCCCCCTGAAAAAACGCCTGCATGCGCTGACACCCTGGTCAGTCTCTTCCAGGTTTTTCAAAACGTCAATGCCATCACCGCGGAAATCAATCCGCTGGTCATCTGTGCCGACGGAAGGCCGATGGCATTGGATGCCAAGCTGGAAATCGACGATTCAGCCCTGTTTCGGCTCGGAGAAGGGATACCGAAAGATCCGGCCAGGGGGGACAGCCCCCTTGAAAAGAAAGGGCGCGAAATCGGTGTCACCTATGTGGAACTGGACGGGGATATCGGGATCATTTCATCCGGTGCAGGCCTTGGGATGGCCACCATGGACATCATCGGAAAGCGGTTGCGGCCTGCAAATTTTCTGGAAACCGGGGGCGGCATCACCCAAGAGCGCTTATACCAGTCCATGGAACTGATCATGATGAAAAAGGGGATCCGGGCGGTCTTCATCAATTTGTACGGCGGGATCAATCCCATTCAGGAAGGCGCCAAGGGGATCGTGCGCTATGTCCGGGACCATGGCCTCACCATTCCCATCGTCGCCAAGGCGCTGGGAAACCGGCAGGAAGAGACGTGGGGCGTTCTTCGGGCCGGCGGCATCCATGTGGTTACCCAGGTGGCCACCGAGCATGCCGTGGACAGACTAATCGAATTGATAGATGCAAAGGGATGACCCATGAGCATTCTGCTGGATCGACACACCCGGGTTCTCGTTCAGGGAATTACAGGGAAAATCGGAAGCATTCAAACCAAATGGATGCTGGCTTACGGAACTCGCATCGTTGCAGGCGTGACGCCCGGCAAGGGGGGGGATCGGATCGAAGGGATTCCGGTTTTCAACTCGGTGGAGGAGGCCAGGCGGAAGACCGGTGCAGAGGCTTCGGTCTTTTTTGTCCCCGCCCCATTTGTGCTGGATGCGTTTATGGAAACGGTGGATGCCGGCATCAACCTGATTGTGGTGGTGCCGGAACATGTACCGGTGCATGACGTCATTCGGATGCGGGCTTACGCCGAACGGCACGCGTCCCGGGGTCTATTCGCCCTGGGCCCCACCACCCCCGGCATTTTAACCCCTGGACAAGCCAAGATGGGAATCATGCCCGCCTCGCTTTTCCAACCGGGGCATATCGGCATCATCTCCCGGAGCGGAACCCTGTCGTATGAAATGGCCGGAATCCTCAGCAGCGCAGGCTTTGGCGAGAGCACCGTCGTCGGCAACGGTGCGGACCCGGTTACCCTCACCACACTGGTGGATATTCTCAAACGCTTCGAAGCCGACCCGGACACCCACGGGGTTGTCATCGTGGGCGAAGTGGGGGGGATACAGGAAGAAAAATCGGCAGACTTTATCGCAGCCCACATGACCAAACCCGTTGCCGCCTATATTGCCGGACGCTTCGCCCCGGAGGGGAAACGGATGGGGCACGCCGGAGCCATCATTCGGGGCTCCCAGGGAACCTTTGCCAGCAAGGTATGCGCCTTGCAGACAGCCGGTGTCGACATCCTGGAATCGCCCATTCAGGTCATCCGTTGGGCAAAAAAGACCGTCGCATAGCCGGGAGGCACCGCCAATGGGGCGGTTGTTTTTGCCCAATACCCATTGAATCTGTTTGGAAAAAGTATAAGCCGGTTACCTGCAGACCCAGATCCTTTCCATTGCCCAGTAACCTCGGTTTTTCACGCTTTTTATCCATTGTCCCGGAACCCATTTGCCGTAACGATTATAGTGCCCCGGATTCCACACCCGGCTGTAGCTCGGCGGTACCCAGACTTTTCTTAATTCCCAGTATCCGGCATGCCCTTTCCGATATCGATTCCCGTGGTGCGGCGGCGGCGGGCAATCCCGATAAACCCTTGATGGTCCCGGTTCCGGGGATCGATAATGTTTTATCGAAACACTCCCCAGACCTGGCGAACCCATAGCTATGGCAGCTCCCTGCCATCGATCCGCTTGGACACCGCCCGCCCAAGCGGGAGGTCCCATCATAAAGACCCCTGCCAGTGCTGCTGTCCAAATGATACATGGCTTGGTTTTCATCCCGGCGCTCCCTTCTTATATTTTTTCTAAACATGAGGGTATTTTCCATTTCCGACCCGAAAGGATTGAGAAAACATCCTATGGAAAAATCCCCGCTTTGATCAAAAAGGTCGCCGAAGGCTCCGGAAAGGTTACTCCCCCCGGTCAGTTTCGTAAGGGCAGAAAAAAAGATCCGATGGGAAACGGAACGTGCATGAAACATTTGACCCTTCCGATTGCATCTGATACTGAATTTGCGATGATTGTGATTTCGATTCCGGGAAAGATGCGATGATTCGGAAACTTTTTGACTTGTCCGGAAAAGTGGCGATGGTCACCGGGGCCGCCGGCGGGCTGGGCGAGGTCCAGTGCAAGGCGCTGGCCGGCGCAGGGGCCGATGTTGCGGTGTGCGACGTCACCCCCGAGGCCGGAAAAAAAGTAGCGGCCGCCATCGAGCACATGGGGAGGCGATCGGCTGCTTTCGCCATGGATATCCGCTCCAAAACCAGCGTGCACCAGACGCTTGTCGATGTCCTGGATCATTTCGGCCGGGTGGACATTTTGTGCAACACCGCCGGGGTGAATTACCGGGTTGCGCTGCTGGAATACCCCGAGCAGGAGTGGGACAGGGTCATCGACACCAATCTGAAGGGCATGTTTCTGGTCTGCCAGGCGGTCGTGCCCCAGATGATCGAACGCGGTTACGGCAAGGTGGTCAACATGTCTTCCATCATGGGCAGGGTCACCTATTACGGGCAGGCCGCTTATTGTTCATCAAAGGGCGGGGTGGATCAACTGACACGGGTGATGGCCCTGGAATGGGCCAAACACGGCGTCCGGGTCAATGCCATTTCGCCGACCTACATCGAAACCCCGCTGGTCAAGAAAGTGCTCGAAGATGAGCCGGAGCGGGTGGACTTCATCCAGCGGCGCACACCGATGGGACGCTTGGGCAGGGCCGAGGAGCTGATGGGGCTGACCATCTTCCTGGCTTCGCACGCTTCGGATTTGATGACCGGCCAGTCCATCTGCATAGACGGCGGGTGGACCGCCTGGTAGTTGATTTTCTATTGGATACCGATGGTCGAAAAAATAGAGGCCGCATCCGTTGATCAGACAATTTCCTCCTACCGATGGTCCATATTGGCGGCCCTTACGGTCACCCAGGCCGGTGCATCCATCGCCGCCCTGTCTTTCGGTCCGCTGGCCCCTTTTCTTCAGGACAGCTTCCAGATCAACCGCGCCCAGGTAGGGCTTTTCACCTCTTCCCTGTACCTTGGCTCCGTGCTGGTGAGTATTCCCACAGGCAGGCTGGCGGATCGTCTGGGGGTTCGCCGGCTGCTGCTTTTCGGCCCCGGCATGATGGCGCTCTTCTTTTTTGCCTTTTCGCAAGCAGCCTCCTATCACAGCGCCTGGCTTCTGGCATTTTTTGCAGGGATGGGATACGGGGTGATCAATCCGGCCACGACCAAGGCCATCATCTGCTGGTTTGAAGCCAAAGGAAGAGCCACGGCCGTCGGTCTCAAACAATCCGGGGTCACCATCGGGGCCGCCATTGCCGCGGCCTTCCTGCCGCCCCTCGCCCTATATTTTACCTGGCGGGCGTCTCTATCGATCGTCTCCTGGGTGATCCTGGGTTTGGCGATACTCTGCTACCTGTTCTACCGGGAATTCCCCGATGCGGGCGCTTCAACGGCCGCCAGGGGAAAAACGGGGGGCGGCCTGCGCGGGGTGATAACCAATCGAAATATCTTGCTGTTCAGCCTGGCCGATTGCGTGTGGTCCGGCATTCAGTTGACGGTATCGGCCTATCTGGTGCTCTACCTCACCGAGGCCCTGGCTTATCCGGTGGTCCTTGCCGGCGGATTTTTGGCGATTGCACAGATCAGCGCGGGCATCGGGCGGGTCGCCTGGGGTGCGGTCAGCGATCTTCTGTTCCACAGCAAACGGAAGACCGTGCTGCTGATCATCGGGGTGATCACCACCGTCACCACCCTGATCATGGCCGTGCTGACGAAAAACACGCCCGGCTGGGTCATCGCGGTGATCGTCGTTCTGATGGGGCTGTCCGTGCTGGGCCGGCACGGGGTGATGATCACCTTTGTTGCGGAGCTGGCGGGAAAGCGATTGGCCGGGACCGCATTGGGGGTAAGCATAACCATCACCTATGTCGGCATTATCGTCGGCCCTCCCCTGTTCGGCCATATCGTGGATGCCACCGGATCCTATCGGCTGTCCTGGCTGTTTTTCGGCTTGGCTTCCGCACTGGCCACGGCCGTTTTTCTGCTGGTCCGGGAAAAACAGGGGAACCCCTAACGCCGCCAGGGCCCGCAAACAGGGCATCGGGTATCGGGCGGGTCAACCCTGGGGTGCGGCGCCCATCTGCTTGTACGCGTTGATCAGCCCGTTGGTTGACGAATCGTGCCTGCTTACGGGGGTTTCGCCCTCCAGTTCGGGCAGTATCCCTTGGGCCAGTTCTTTTCCCAGTTCAACCCCCCACTGATCAAACGAGAAGATATTCCAGATCACTCCCTGCACGAAAATTTTATGCTCGTACATCGCGATCAGGCTCCCCAGGGTTTTGGGGGTGAGTTGCCGGAACAGAATGGCGTTGGTCGGCCGGTTCCCCTCAAATTCCTTGAAGGGGGCCAGCCTTTGGATCTCACCGTCGCTTTTCCCTTCCCGCCTGAGCGCTTCGACCACCTCTTGCCGGGTCTTTCCCGTCATCAGCGCCTCGGTCTGAGCAAAAAAGTTGGACAGCAGGATGCGGTGATGCGCACCCACGGGGTTGTGGCTTAGGGCCGGAGCCAGGAAATCGGCCGGAATCAGCCGGGTGCCCTGGTGGATGAGCTGATAAAAGGAATGCTGGCCATTGGTGCCGGGCTCCCCCCAGAGGATCGGACCGGTCGGGTATGGTACCGCGCTGCCGCTTCGATCCACCGATTTGCCGTTGCTTTCCATGTTGCCCTGCTGAAGATACGCAGGGAATCGATGCATGTACTGATCGTAAGGGAGAATCACCTCGGTCTGCGCCCCGAAAAAGTTGTTGTACCAGACCCCGATGAGCGCCAGGATGACGGGAATGTTCCGTTCAAAAGGCGTCGTCCTGAAATGCAGGTCCATCTCATGGGCCCCGAGAAGCAATTCGATGAAGTTGTCATACCCGACGCTGCACATGATCGAAAGCCCGATGGCGGACCACAGGGAGTAGCGCCCCCCGACCCAGTCCCAGAACTCGAACATGTTGGTGGTGTCGATTCCGAATGCTTCCACCGCCTCGGCATTGGTCGAGATCGCAACAAAATGCTTTGCCACATGGCCGGGAACCTTGGCATACTTCAGGAACCAGCCCCGCGCGGTCTGGGCGTTGGCCATGGTCTCCTGGGTGGTGAACGATTTTGAGGCCACCAGAAACAGGGTGGTTTCAGGATTCAAATGCTTCAGGGTTTCCATGATGTGGGTTCCGTCGATATTCGATACGAAGTGTACCGACAGCCCCTCCCGGGCATAGGGCTTGAGGCTTTCGGTCACCATGACCGGCCCCAGATCCGAACCGCCGATTCCGATATTGACCAGGTCGCGGATTTTTTGATTCGTAAACCCCTTCCACTGGCCGGAGTACACCTTATCGGAGAAAACCTTCATTTTATCGAGCACGGCATTGACCTGCGGCATGACATCCTGCCCCTGGACATAAACGGGCGTATTGGCGCGGTTCCGCAGCGCGGTGTGGAGTACGGGTCGATTTTCGGTTTCGTTGACGGCCGCTCCGGTAAACATTTTTTCAATGGCATCCTTCAGATCCACCTCGTGGGCCAGTTCCAGAAGCAGACCCAGGGTTTCTTGGGTGATCCGGTTTTTGGCATAGTCGACGAGAATATCGTTAAACCGGAGAGCAAATTTTTCGAATCGTTTCGGATCTTCTGCAAAAAGCGCCCGCATATGAACGTGCCGAATCTGTCCGAAGTGTTCGGTCAGCTTCTTCCAGCTTGCGGTGGATGTCGGATCGATTCTCTTCAACATGGCAACCGGTCTCCTTCGTTGGTCTGATCAAAGGGTTGATCCTCGGTAAATGGAAACGCCATCAGCGGGGCTGAGCCCGCGTCGTCAAACTATCGGGAAAGCAGCCGTGCAGCGGCCTGATCGGTCAACCAGAGCAATTTTCCCGCTGGGGGACAAACCCCTTGGGCCGGATAGCGGTCGGGCTGCCGGGGGGTTTCAAAAACCGCCCGGAGGGCATCGGCCTTTTCCGCACCGCTGACCATGAAAACAACCTGTGCCCCGTTGTCTAGAACCGGAAACGTCAGCGTAATCCGGTGTGACCGCAGATTTTCCACCCAATTGGCCGTCACCCATCGCTGCTGCTCGTTTAAGGCCGCAGTACCGGGAAATAGCGACGCCGTATGCCCATCGGACCCCATTCCAAGCAAAATACAGTCAAAGCGCGGCACCTCCGGGCTCCGGATTCCGAAAAAGTTCTGCAGCTCTTTTTCGTAGGCCCGTGCCGCCCGGTGGGCGTCCGGGAATTCGGCCTCGATGCGATGGATATTCCCGGCGGGGATGGGCACTCGGGCAAGCAATGTTTCCCGGGCCATGGCAAAATTGCTCTCCGGATGATCGGGCGGGACATGCCGCTCATCCCCCCAGAAGATGTGGAGTCTTTTCCAGGGAATCTGTCCAGAAAACGTGTCGTCCCCGGCCAGCAGGGAATAGAGCGTTTTGGGGGTTTCCCCTCCCGTGAGCACCAACGTAAACAGAGGCGCGGTCTTTAAGGTTTCCGAAATCAGCGAAACGATGACGTCGGCTGCGCTTCGACTCATGGCTTCGACATCCTGAAAAATATGAATCCCTGATGGATCCGTTTTCATGCTTTGGCCTTCAGCTCAATCCTCGATCACCCTCAATTTATGGGTTTCTTTAAGTTTTTTCCATAATACCCCAATGATGATCGAGGGCACATCCTGGGGGGTTACATCTTTTTTCCCGGCAACGAACCGACAGGATTCGATCAGCGTCTGGTTTCCGGACCAGAGCCCGAATCTGCGCCGGATAAACGTCCCCAGGGTCGAATCGAGCGCGGGAAGCTCGGCTTCGGCCATGTTTGCCAGCGTGACTTTATCTTTCAGGGGCATCTCGGCGACCAGAATTGCGATGGCTTCATCGACCGTTCGCGGATACGTGCCGGGCATCGGCGAGGGGGCCAGGCTATGGGAAGCCTTTTCGCCCATGATTTCAAGATAAAAGACGCTTTCCAGGATGTGGCGGGCGTTTTGATAAATCTTTGGCGCCTCCAACCGCTGGGGTCCCGTGATGTGCAGTACCTCAATCCGATGGGTTTCGATCCATTTTGCGATGGTCATGGCCGCTGAAAAGGCCGGTACGAGGTCCAGATCCACATACAGACACGGCAGCCCCGAGGTCTCCGCAAATCCACGGATCGGTGGAATTTCCTCAACAAAGGCCCCCTGGGATAGAATCAGGGTGCCGTCTGCATCGAGAACGTTCCGCTTAAGACCTTCGGTAAGCCCAAAGCAGGCCGCCCCATCCCGGGGGGGTGCATCGGCAGCCGGTTCCTCTGGTGTCGAAGGCTCCCGGAGGTCGTCCCCCCCGTGAGCGATCCCCAGTTTGATGGCCGCATCCAACCCGGCGAGTCCCGCAGCGGTTTGACCATCGGACAGGATTTTTCGTATCACCGTATGCAGTCCTTTCCGGGAGAGGTGAAACGCCGAAAGCTATGGAATGTCTGGTTGCCATCGGCACCGCGGTAGCATCTGTCAAAATGAATGGGCAAGCAGAAGAATACGATCCGTATTGCGGCACCATAATGAAACGGGGCCCGCATGTCAATCCCAAAAGGCTTTTGGTTCATTTTCCTTGACAGGTATTCAAACCAACCAGCGAAAGCACATCCAGGATCAGATCGATTTGCTCCTTGGGGTTAAAACAGAATACGGCATCTACGGTTACGCATGACGATGCGCTCAGTAGCGAAGAATCTCTGAAAAATAGATGTCCTTTACCGCCTGATGGGGAAAGCGTCGTCTGATTTCTTCGACAAGGTAGGGTCGAAGCGCGGCATAGTCTTTTCGACCCAGATACTCCCTGGCCCGGGCGGTGCCGAGTACCATCAGGATGCTGTTTTTGACCGACGACGCGTCTTCGGAAAGCCTTCTTTTAACACTGCTGTCTTTGCACTCGATGGCTACGGTCAGTTTGATATGCTCATCCTTTCCGACGGTGGTGAGCATCGGGCCGATGGTGGCATACCGTTCAAGCTGCCGCTCGATATACCGGTTTTTGAGAAGGGGCAACTGCACCACCCCCTGATCCCACAGAACATAGACCAGGGTCAGCACCGAAACGACCCCGGCGGTCAGCATGCAAACAGCCAACTTTGACGACCTGCTGCCGGGGCTCGGAGAGAGGGTCTTCTCAGCCCCGCGATACCCGCCGCCCGCCTTCGCAGCGGCTCTCCTCTTGCCTGCATCAAGCCCCGCCCCGTCATTGAGCCCGTTACGCACTGGCATCTTCCGGTTACCCTACCGTTTCATCCGGCGCCACCCTCCGGAGAAAGTCCATACCGGGGGTGCCGACGGCAAATCTTCACTTTACGTATATTCGGCATTTTCCGGGAAAAACTTTAGGAAAACCAAATCGTGGATTCGGAAGGCCCTCTGCTCCGGAACCTCGATCGGAGGATTCCCGAGAGGGTTTAAACGGGATGGGATGGGGTATGCGGTGAACCGACCGATTCTTTTCGCTGGGGGATGATGCGAATTTCCCACTGATCGTCGACCCCGGCGCCCTTTTTCCTGATTTCGGTTATCAGGACGTTATTGCAGGTATTTTTCAGGATTTTCTGTGCCTTCATGCCCGCAATGAGGGTTCCCTCCATGATCGATCCGCTGACCTTGACGGTCGGATCCTTCCGATCCTGATCCGCCCAATCCGAAACCCGCCGAAGGGTGTTTTTCAATTCCTCCACCCCCGCTTCCGCCCTGTGGATCTGGTCCGATGCGGCCTTCAACTGCTCGGAAAGCGCATCCTGTTCCTCGAAGAGCTTGCCGATCGTCGCTTCCGCATCTTTCAGCTTTCCGTCCAGATCCGCGATGGCCGAGTCGATCTTTGCGGCCGCTTCCTGTTGACCTTTTCCGGCCAGCGCCGTTTTCCGTTCTTTCAGGGCTCGCTGTTGGATGAGGGCACGATCCTGGACCTGCGCCAGTTCCGCAATGCGGATGTGCAACCCTTCATGCGCGCTTTCCATGACTCGCCGGTCGGATTCCAGCTGGGTCAGGTCTTTTTTCTTTTCCGTGAGCTGTTCCCGCAAAGACGCCAGCTCTGTTTCCACATGATCATCCACCCCCGGCCTCAGCCGGCTGGGATTGGACACCTCGGTGCCCACATCATGGGCCACGATGCCTCTTTTCGCCGAGATGACGGAAGAAAGAACCACACCATAGGGGATACGGCACGCACCGCTGGAAATGATTTCGGAGTCTGTGATCTCTTTTTCGGCCCTGACATCCCCGTAGGCGGCCAGCGTGGCGTTTTTGATGTACTTGGCGTGGATTGCGCCTTGGGCCCGAACGCAAGCCCCGACGATTCCACCGGAAATTTTCACATCCCCGCTGACCGCAACATCCGCACCCGAAATTTCGCTGGCCGTCAGGCTGCCGCCGCGAATCCGGGCCCCGTTTTTGACCGCTCCGTCCACGACGATATGTCCGTTGCAATCGATCTGGCCCGTGGTTTGATCCACATCCCCCGGAATCCTAAGCACGGGCAACACCTCGATTTGCCCGCCGATGGACACCTTGGGCCCACCGTCCACTTCCGCATAGACCCTGAGCCCGTCTTCGGAAAGTTTGGCTCCCGCCCCGCAACGAAGCTGGATATCCCGGATCTCCGCCGGGGGAATGGAATTTCCATGGACATCGGTTCCCGCCGTTCCGGGTACCGGCGGGAGCTTCTCTGCGATCAGCGCACCGGCGTTTGCAGCGAGGGGCTGATCTCCGGAATCCGCCCGGACGCCTTGGCCCGGGCGGCTCGCTTCGGTTTTTAGAAAATCCGCATCGAAATGATAATGGATGACGGGCTCGGTTCCCGGTGTGGGGGGGGTTCCCCGGGCGACAACGATCGGGGTCCCCGGTTTTGCTTCCCGGACAACCGAGGATTCAAGCAGGCTGTCCTGGAGCAGACCGTAGACAATCCTGTTTTGTTTCAGAAAATGCTTAACGGATGCCAGATCGATGCTTCCCCCGGCGAGGGGACCGAAGGCAAGGTAAGCGGTGAGGCGGTCTTCGGAAACGGAAACGCGCATGATGGAATCCGCATCGTTTCCGGACCGGGCAACGGCGGATCCGGAATCCGCGCCCGAATCTGGAGCGTGGAGTTGGTCCGCTGAATGCCCTCCGGCTTTTTGGAGAAATGCATACTGCTCCTGGCTCAGCGCGCCGGAGCGTATCAGCAAATCATCCAGCCGGAGGATGTTTTGGCGTTCCTTAAATTCCCTTGCCTGCTCGGCCAGCACTGTCTCCACCTGGGCCTGGGTGCAGAGCCCCGCCTCGATCATATCGTTTCCCCGTTCCTTGTCCTCGATGCGAATCTTCAGGTAATCCCGTGCGGCGTGAAGGATATGGAGCTGTTTTGCGGACAGCTGCCCCTTTTGGATAAAATAGGCCTCAAGGGCGGCATCCGATGTTTCAGGGGCTTGGGGACCGATGGCCGACAGCGCCTGGGCGAGTTGCTGGGCATCGACAAATTTGTATTTCAAGGCCAGTTTCCCCAGGATCGATGATTCTTCCCCCCCGTTTCGGCGGTTCAATTCAAAGAGGTTCCCACACTTTTTGCAGGTGACCCGTTTTCCAAGGTATTCCAGGGGGACCTTGTAGATCGAATGACAAAAAGCACAGCACGCTTCGACAATTGTGGGTTGATCCATAAGTTAGCACCCATAAATCGGATCGGATGGAACAGATCTCCGATGAATTTTCACTTATTTATAAGCAAAAAACATACCATTTTTCATATCTTGTCCCGATCCACGGGTTTGAGCACGACCCGTGTGGCGCCCCACCCCCCGGCCTCCGGCGGGGCATCCGCAACCGATACAACCAACGGGTTGTTTTTGAGTATTTCCCGGACGCGCTGTTTCAACCTGCCGCTTCCCTTTCCATGAATGATCCGCACCGAAAAGATTCCCGTATCGATGCAGGCCGACAAATAATCCGTCAACAGGCCCGGGACGTCCCCGGGCTGGAAGGTGTGAAGATCCAACACATCGGTGATCGGCACTTCGAAGGGCTCCATGACGGACCTCCCCGCACATCCGTAAATGTTCTTGATTCGTCGCTCGCAGTAAGATAAACCGTCAAATAAATGGCGCTTCAATGCGCATCCGGGTCAGGCAATCATGCAAACCGATCGGCTCATGGTATGGCTGCTTCCGCTGCTGGGGTACATGCTCGGCTCCATTCCCTGGGGCCTTGTGGTGACCCGCGGCCGTGGTGAAAAAAACCTGCTGCACCGGGGAAGCGGCAATATCGGCGCCACCAACGTGGGGAGAATCGCCGGTACCCAAGCGGCGCTGTTCACCCTGTCGGCCGATATGCTCAAGGGGGCGATCCCCACGTGGCTGGCCCTCAGGGTATCCTGTACCGCCGGGGTTGATCCGGAATGGTATGCCGGAATGGTCGCCCTCTGTGCCATCATGGGCCATCTGTTTCCATGCTATCTGGGGCTTCGAAACGGCGGAAAGGGCGTTGCAACGGCCGCCGGCTGCTACCTGGTCCTCAGCCCCCTCGCGCTTCTGTCCTCGGCCCTGCTCTTTGTTCTGGTGGTTCGATTCGCCAATCGGGTCTCTGCCGGTTCACTGTCTGCGGCAGCCCTGCTTCCGGGTTTTGTATGGATCCATACCCGGTCGCTTCCTCTCACCCTCGCAGCGGTCATCACCGCAGTGCTGATATTTCTTCGCCACACGGCCAACATCCGCCGGCTGCGCCGGGGGCAGGAGCCGGTATTTCGATCCAAGAAACGGTAGCGGCCGCTATCTCCAGCCTCCCGGCACCCGGCCCTTTGGCTGCAAAACCCCCGACAAACGCAGGATCAGGGAATGCCGGGGTGGAATCGCTTGACAAACGGATAGAGCCGGTACCCGCCGGAGAGGTTTTTGACCCGATAACCGTGCTGCCTGAGGATCCGCCCGGCGAAATAGGATCGGACCCCCACAAGGCAGTGCACCGCGATCTCTCTGTCCTTGGGCAGTTCGTCCATCCGGGCGCGCAGGCTGTCGAGGGGTATGTTGACGGCTCCGGGCACATGTCCTTCTTTGTACTCGTCGGGGTCCCGAACATCCAACAGGTATGGGGCCTTTGGGTTGAGCGAGTCCCAGTGCCGGACCTGGGAAAATCCGCGAAGCGCGTTGGCCGCAACCATCCCCGCCAGATTGACCGGATCTTTGGCGGACCCGTATTGGGGGGCGTAGCACAACTCGGCCTCTTCGAGATCAAACACCGTCCCGGCTTTCTGAATGGCCATGGAAATCACATCGATCCGTTTTTCGACACCCCCCAGCCCCACCGCCTGGGCCCCCAGTATCCGCCCGTCCCGGACCCGGAACAGCAGTTTCATGCTGATGGTTTGCGCATCCGGATAATAGCCCGCGTGGTGGGCCGGGTGGAGGTAGATCTTTTCAAACGGTTCGACCGACTGGGGGTGCTGCATGAGCTGCCTTTCGGTCTTGCCGGTCGAGGCGACGGTCATTCCGAGCACACCGCACACCGAGGTGGCCTGAACCCCCCGGAACCGGGGTGCCTCTGCGCCGTTTCCCAGAATCACGTCCGCTGCCAACCGCCCCTGCCGGTTGGCAGGCCCGGCAAGGGGGACCAGGGTGGGCTGGCCGGTTACGAAATCTTCCACTTCCACCGCATCCCCCACGGCCCAGATGTGCGGATCGCTGGTCCGCATCCGGTCATCGACCCGGATCCCCCCCCGGGCACCGATCTTCAGCCCCGCGGCCTTTGCAAGCTCGCTCCTGGGACGCACCCCGATGGAGAGGACCACCAGTTCGGCGGGGATTTCGCAACCCGAGGCCAACACCGTCGTCAGGCAACCGTCCGGGGCATTTTTGAACCCCGACACCGGACTTCCCAGGCGCAGTTCAATCCCCTCGGCCTCCAGATGGTCGTTGACCATGCCCCCCATTTCCGGATCCAACACCGGCATCACATGCCCCTGCATCTCGACAAGGGTCACGGCAATGCCGAGATGCTTGAGGTTTTCGGTCATCTCAAGACCGATGAACCCGCCCCCGACGACAACGGCCCGGCGGACCCGCCGGGTCTTGATCCACCCGATGATCTCCCGCATATCCGGAATGGTCCAAATGGTGAAAATCCCCGGCAGGTCGATTCCGGGCAGCCCCGGACGGATCGGTTCGGAGCCGGGGGACAACACCAGCGCATCGTAGTCTTCCCGGTAGACCCTGCCCGCCTCCAGGTCTTCGACCTCGATGGATTTTTCCTCCGGGTACACCGCACGGACATTGCTCCGTGTCCGCACCTCGATGTTGAACCGATCCCGGAACAGCTCGGGGGTGGCCACCAGAAGGTCCTCCTCGTTCTGGATCACGTTTCCCACATGATAGGGAAGCCCGCAATTGGCAAAGGATACATAGGGGCCCCGGTCAAACATGATGATTTGAGCCGCTTCGGAGATTCTCCTCGCCCGGGCGGCGCAGGACGCCCCGCCGGCCACCCCGCCCACAATCAGAATTTTTTTCGGTTTCATACGGTGTCCTCGATTTTAAACTTCCGGCATTTACCGTCTTGCACGATAGACTTATAAGACACCTTTTGGATCGTGCAAGGCTCAAATCAGAACTGGTCGAAATTGGTCCCCTTGCCGTAGGCGATCCGCCGTTGGGAAAGGTTTACGGACCAGGATGCCAAGGCTTCCAGGGACAGGGGCGGGGGCAGCCGCTTGAGCATGGACGGCCACGAATAGAATCTTTGGTACATCCATCGAAGCGAGGCCTCAAGCTGTGCGGCGGAAAAATGTTTCGGTCGAATCTTGGCCGCCACCCCCGGCCAGCGGTTCATGTTCTCGGGATCGGGTATCCGTCCTTCAGAAAGAAACCGTTCATAAATGCCGGTTCCTTTGTGGGGGGCAAAAGAGTTGAAAAAAGCGGCATGCACCCTGTTTCTCTCCAAAAAATCGAGGGTTGCCCGAAAATCCGTCAGTTCATCCGTATCCCAGCCGAAAATCAGGTTGAAGGAATAGCTCACCCCCAGCGCGTGGAGCTTTCCGACCACTTCCTGGAGCCGGTCGGCCTGGGTGGTTCGTTTGTTCATGCCCGCCAAGGTTTCCTGTTTGATACTTTCAATCCCCAGGTTCAGGTGCAGCAGACCGCTTTTTCGGGCAAGCCTCATGAACGGATCATCCAGCACACGGTCGGCGGTCCACAATGCGGACCACCGCAGTTTGAGCGGAATCAACGCCTCCATCAGCTGTAACGTCCGGGAGCGGTTTCCGGCAAACGTGCTGTCCACAAAAAAGATCCGGCGGGCGCCGGTTGCGCGGATCTCTGCGATGACCTCCGGGACGGGGCGCATCCGGTACCTGGTGCCGAGATAAAACCGTTCCGCGCAGAATTCGCACCGGTTGGGGCACCCCCGGGTGGTTTGAACCGAAACGGTATGGAATCGGGAGTATCGACGCAGATCCAGAAGCTCCCTGCGGGGCAGCGGGAGTGCGGACAACGTATGCCGGTTCCCGGAGCGGTAGATCGGTCTCAACCTTCCCCGATCGAGATCCGAGACGATTTCCGGAATCAGATCCTCCCCCTCGCCGATGGCCACCGCATCGGCATGCTGGAGCGCCTCGTCGGCGTGGAAAAAAATGTGAGGGCCGCCCATGATCACCGGCACCCCTTTTTCACGAAACCGCCGGGCGATATCATAGGCGCGAAAGGAATGCAGGGTCCATACCGTTAGAAACACGCCGTCACAGGGGGTGTCGTAATCGATATCCTGAATTTTTTCGTCGGTCAGGATCACCTCGACCCCGCCGGGAACCAGCGCCGCCAGGTACGGCAGGGTAAGCGGAAGCAGATTCAGCCTGCGGGTTTTATACGGCCGCCGGTCGACCGGATTCATATAGTAGGTGGGTTGAATGATCTGCAGTTTCATACGGGCAGCCGGTTTTCAGACATGCCCTATTATTAAGCCCAAGGATCTTCCGCGTCAATACCCGGGTCGAAATGCAAAGGGGGTTGACTTCTCGTCGATTTCTATTTACGAAGGATGGCCTTGCCGGTGAAATAGGATTCCGATAGAGGGTGGATACGTATGGGGAATCGATTCAGCGTCGTTCAGTGGATCGGTCGAAAATCGTCGACCGGTGGTGTCGTTTTTCGGACAAAGCCGGAGTAGATCCATGCTGCCGCGTACTGCAGACGTTGTCATCATCGGCGCCGGGGTCATCGGGGCCGCCATCGCACATGGCCTGGCGGCAAGAAAGCTGCGCCCGGTGGTGCTCGAGCGGGGCGACACGGCTTCGGGCAGTTCCGGCGCGTGCGAAGCGATGCTGCTGCTCCAGTCCAAGAAACCCGGCATTCATCTTAAACTGGCCATGGCCAGCCTGGAACGTTTCGCCCGGTTGGCCCACAGCCTGCCGGGGGATATCGAATACGAAAAAAAAGGCGGGCTGGTGATCATGGAGAATCCCGCCGAAAGCGACGCATTAAAGGATTTTGTCGCCCGGCAGCGCGCCGGCGGGGTCGATCTGATCTCGCTTTCCGCCCAAGACGCCTGTAAAATGGAACCCGCGCTCTCCCCCGACATCGCCGGGGCCACCTTTTCACCGATTGATGCGCAGGTCAACCCCATGGCACTGACGCTGGCATTCCTCAAAGCCGCCGGGGCCGGCGGTGCGATCATTTCCCCCCACACCCCGGTGCGCGCCGTCACTCTGGACAAGGGCCGGGTCACCGGCGTGGTCACGGAACGCGGAACGATCTCCACCCCCCGGGTGATCAACGCAACCGGCGCGTGCGCCGCTGAAATCGGCCGGATGGTGGGGCTGACCCTTCCCATCACACCGCGCAGGGGTCAGATTCTGGTCACCGAGTGGACCCCCCCCCGGATTTTTCACTGCATCCTGTCGGCCAAGTACATCGCCGCCAAGTTCGACCCGGCCATCGCGGCTGCCGGGGGTATGGGGTTTGCCCTTGAGCAGACCGCCTCGGGCACCATACTCATCGGCTCCACCCGGGAGTTCGTGGGCTTCGACCGCCGGAACACCTTCAGCGCGCTTCAGACGATTGCTTCAAACATCCTGCGGGTCTTTCCCGGGCTCGATGATCTTCATGTGATCCGGGCATTTTCCGGCCTGCGCCCCTACACCCCGGACGGGTTGCCGATTCTGGGCGAGGCCGCAACGGTACCGGGATTTTTCATCGCCGCCGGCCACGAGGGGGACGGCATCACCTTGTCGGCCATCACCGGCGAACTCATGGCCGACCTTATAACGGGGAATTCGCCGGCCGTCGATCTTTCACCCTTTCGTCCGGAGCGGTTTGCCGGTGCGGACACTGCGGGGGTTCAGCATGAGTGACCGGATCGTCATCACCATCAATGGCCGGCGGGTATCCGCCCGGCGGGGTGACACGGTCCTGGCGGTGTTGACCGCGGCCGGGCATCGGCACCTGGGCTACAGCAGACAGGGCGAACCCCGAGGGGCGCTCTGCGGCATGGGTGTCTGTTACGGATGCCGGGTGACGATCAACGGCACCCCCGGGTGCAGGGCCTGCATGACCCCGGTCGCCGATGAAATGGAGATCCAAACCGATGGGAACCGTTAACCCCACAGACGTTGTGATCGTCGGCGGCGGGCCGGCCGGTATCACGGCCGCACGCATTCTGGCCGTCCGGGGGCTTGCCGTGCGCATCGTGGACGAGAACCCCGCTCTTGGGGGGCAGTATCTGAAAGGGTCGGCCGCACCAACGGTGGCCGGCATGCTGAAGCGCCGGGGGTTGCGTCGGCTTGCAGGGCTGGAAGCCATGGGGATTGCCTGCATGCGCGCCACCGAGGTGGTCGGGATGACCGAGACCCTGGAAATGCTGCTGCACTTGCCCGACGGCCGGATGGCCCTGGCGCACCCCAAAGCCGTGCTGCTGGCCTCCGGTGCACGGGAACATTTTGTTCCTTTCCCCGGCTGGACTCTGCCCGGGATCATGGGAACCGGGGCGGTGCAGATTTTACTCAAAACCGCCGGGGTGATGCCCGGCGCCGAGGTGATGGTGGCCGGATCCGGGGTTTTCCCCTATGCGGTCGCAGCAGACATCCTCTTCCATGGGGGGCGGGTGCCGGAACTGATCGATGCCAACCCCCTGGCCGCCAAAATCCGGTTTTTGCCCGCATTGGGGCTGGCTCCGGGCAAACTCTTCGAGGCTGCCGCCGTGTCGGTTCGGCTGGGATGGGGGCGAATCCCGGTGCGGTTTGCCCGACGGGTGGTTGCGGCCCGGGGGGAAAAGGCCGTGGAAGCGGTGGTCACCGCCCGCTTCGATCGACGGGGGAACCGGCTGCCGGGTAGTGAAACCGTCCACCCCTGCCGGTGCCTGGCCGTGGGCGACGGGTTCACCCCCAACACCGAACTGGCGCGCCACATCGGCTGCGCCATGACCCATTCGCCCGGCCTCGGGGGCTGGGTCGTTAGGGTGGCTCCCGATCTTGCAACCAGTGTGCCCGGGGTTTTTGCCGCCGGTGAAATCACCGGCATAGCCGGGGTCGAAAAATCGGTGCTGGAAGGGGCGCTCGCAGCCTGGGGCATCCTCCAGGCGCTGGGGCGGTGTTCCCCGGGCGAATACCGGGACGCCGCCCGGCCGCTCCAGACCCGCCGCCGGCGGCGGTTGGCCTTCGGCCGGCGCTTCAATCGACTCACCGCCCTGCCGGCAGGGGTCATCCGGGCCATCCCGGATGAAACCGTCGTCTGCCGCTGCGAGGAGATCACCATGGGCACCTTGAAGCAGGCGCTGGCAGACGATCAGCAGAGCCCGACGGCCATCAAGCGCGCCACCCGCATCGGCATGGGCATCTGCCAGGGGCGCATGTGCGGCCCGTTTGTGGCCCAAGCCGCAGCGGTCCTGGGCGGCCTTCCGCCTCACCATCTCGAGCCGGCCTCGGTGCGCACCCCGATAAAGGCCTTGCGGCTGGCGGATCTGGCCAAAATCCCCATCCGTTTGTAGGGCACCGCTCCCCGAACCCTGGACCCCTCATTCACGGTGGGCATGGCCCTGCCCGGACGAAGCCCTCCAGGATCGGATCCGCAGATACAAAACCGCCAGCGCATAGGCCCATGTGCCCACGGCGGCCGCCCAGAGAAACCCCCCGAGCCAACCGAATACGGCCAGGGGGAACAGCAGATAGGTAAAGTCCCGGCGGCTGAGCCGATCGACAAGACCGTGTAATTTTCCCTGGCCGGGACGGCGGGTCTTTCTCGCAGGGGACAGCAACGGCGCCGTGACCGCAAAACACACCGCCACCCCGAGGACCGAGGCGATCCCCAGGTGGACCCAGGGCCCGGGGATCCCGTCGGCCAGGTTCCCCACGGCGATCCCGCCGAAGACCGCCATATGGGTGAGGTTGTCCGCACCGACATCCAACCAGAAGCCGATCCGGCTGTCCCGGTGCATCAGCCGGGCAAGTTCGCCGTCCACCCCGTCGAGGATGGACTGCAGTTGAAACAGGGCCGCCCCCAGCAAGCCCCATCCCACCGCGGTCCCCTGGGCGAAGCAGACCCCGGCCAGGATGCCCAGGACGAGCGTCGCTGCGGTGACCATGTGGGGGGTGATGCCCAGCCGCCAGATCCGCCCGGTGACATACAGGCTGATCCGCCGGTTGATGAGACGGGCCAGTATCCCGTCACTGGGTTTGACCAGGGACCGGAAGAGTTTGCTTTCCGCGGCCTGCAGGTCCTCGGGGGTATCGATGTCCTGCCAGTATCCGGTGGAAACCAACAGGGCATCCAGTTCGCCTTGGGCGGCCAACACCGCCATTCCATCGGAGATTCCGGGGCAAGACCCGCTCTGTTCCAGGGCCCGGATCACCGGTTCGGGCTGCAAAACGAACATGCCGGTGTCGATGGCATGGAAGGTCTCCAGGTTTTTTCCGATACGGAGAACCTTGCCGGCCTCGACCGCAACCCGGGTGGCGTCCGCAATGTCCCCGTCGAAGGTTTCCCGGGCGTCGACCCCCAGAAGGCATCGGCCGGAGGCGGTGAAATGGGATATGGCCTGGATGAGCCGATCCCGGGAAAACAGATGGTCCGACATCAGCAGGACAAAGGGTTCGGCAAGCCGGCGTGCACCGGCCAGCAGGGAAATGCCATTGGACTCCCGGTACCGGGGGTTTTCCACGATCTCAAGGGTGCACCCTGCGGGCACAAGTTCCGGCAGCGTTTCCCTCATCCGCCCGGCCTGGTAGCCGATCACCACCACAAACCGCCGGATGCCGGCCTTGGCAGCGGTGGCCATGATCCGCTGGATCATGGGCATTCCGAGCACCGGGGTCAGCGGTTTTGGCGTGCCGTCGCCGTTTTCCAGCCGGCTGCCCATGCCCGCGGCGATGATCAGCGCGGTGCGCACGCCGGAAGGGTCGTCCCAAACCGGGGGCGGCTGTTTATCGTTGCGATCGGTCATTATCGAAAATTCAAACCCCTTCACCGTTAGGGACTGGACAGACCAAGTTAAAGGGACCCTGTCTATTTTATCCCCCTCCCTCAATCCCTCCCGCCAGGGGAGGGAAGCTAATCTTCACCGACTTGGGCTTTGTAGATAGGGCCCATCCATAAGGCTATTTATGGATGGGCACGAATTTGGTCGAGACCCTACAGCTTCTCGATATTCACGGCAGCCCGGCGAGCCACTGGCAGGCCGGGGCGATGAGCACGGTCTGATCGCCGTTTGAAAGCCTTCGAAACCCTTCCGCCTCCTCGACCAGCTGAACCGCGGGGACCTTCAGGGCATTTTGAAACTTCAAAAGCGGACGGGAAGGCTCCACTTCCGAAAGCTTGGCTTCGACCAGGAGCAGGGGTTGATTGCCGTCCGCGATGAGAAAATCGACCTCTTCCTGCTCTTTGTTCTTGATGAAATGCAGCGAAAACCTGCCGTAGCCCATGTCGTTCCACAAAGAGACCGCCCGGAACAGCTCGCAGGCCACCCTGTTTTCAAAGCCGGCGGCAGGGGCTTCGACCAGGGGCGAATCCCAGAGATAGACCTTGTGCTCTTTCTGAATCGCCCTTGCCACGCGGCGGGTCCAGGTGGAGATGCTGAAAATCATAAAAAACCGCTCCAGGGTCGCCAGCCAGCTCCGGACCGTGTTGTACGACACTTTTAAATCCTGGGAAAGCGAAGGAACCGAGAACGGGCTCCCGACTTTGGTGGGAATCAGGTGGTAGAGGGTTTCCACATCGCCGATGGCCTTGATACCGGTAAGATCGCGGATATCCTCCCGGATCAACTGCTGGGAATACGCACCGGACCATCGCCGGTAGGTGGCCTTGCGGCCGGAGAGATACGGTTCCGGAAACCCGGAAAGCGCTGTCAGATTTGACCAGATCTCCCGGAGCTCCGTACTTTTCTCCATCTCGATGCGAAGCGGGTTCTCCATGAACCGGCCGTGGGGAATGTTGCGGCCGGCAAGTTCCGCAAGGGTAAACGGCCACAGATGGAACAAAAAGTACCGCCCGGCCAGAGAATCCCCCCCTTTTTGGTAGATGTCGAGCCGTCCGCTTCCGGATACGAGGAACTGAAACGCGCCCTGGAACCGATCGTAGGCCCCTTTCAGATAATTTTTCCAGTCCCTGTATTTGTGGATTTCATCAAACACCACCAGCGGAACGGATGTATCCTTCCGCTCGATCCCCTCGAAAAAGGCCGGGTCCTCCAGAAGCCGCGTCCGGTCCTGCGGAATATCCCAGTTGGCATAGAGGCTGTTCGTAAAAAAATCCATGATCTGCCGGCAAAGGGTGGTCTTTCCCACCTGGCGGGGACCTGCCATGAACACCATGCTTTTTTCAGCGGACAGTTCTTTCCAGGCATTCAGGTAGAGCGGTCTTTGACGCATACCGGCAATATTTCACCTTACTGAAAAATAGTCAAGGCTATTTTTCAATTGGCTGAAAAATAGCCAGGAAATCAAGCCTCCCCGAGCGTGCCGGTCGTGTCGGGAAAAGGCTTCAGGAGTTTCCGCCGAGAATTCCCGGCGGATCCCCGTTTTTCGCCGTTTTTCTTGACAACCTCTCATTAGCTAACTATATTAGCCAATAAAAGCATCTCAGGGAGCGGATATGGAAATCCTTCAGGTCAACATTCATGAAGCGAAAACCCAGCTGTCAAAATTGATCCAGGCGGCCCTGAATGGAAAGCAGGTCATCATCGCCAGAGGCAACAAACCGGTTGTCCGTTTGGAAGTATTGCCGGAAGCCAGAAACGAGAGAAGAATCGGCAACGCCAAGGATCTGGTCTTATCCATGGCCGACGATTTCGACGAACCCATCGAGGATTTCAAGGAATACATGGAATGAATGTGCTCCTGGACACCCATGCCTTCCTCTGGCTGGTCACCGGCGACGACCGGCTCAGCGAAACGGCCCGGAAGACCTTCTTGGATCCGATGAACAGGCTTTTTTTCAGCGCTGCCAGTTTATGGGAGATATGCATAAAATACAGCCTGGGAAAGATCTCTCTTAAAAACGGATGGTTTCAAACGATTCAAGATGAAATGGAGATGAATGCCGTTCAGTGGCTCCCCATAGAGACGGCACACTGCGAAGAAGTAACGATACTGCCGTTTCACCACCGGGACCCCTTTGACCGCATGTTGATCGCACAGAGCCGGTTGGAAGACCTGCCGATTGTGACCTCCGATCCCGCATTCCATCCATATGGCGCCAGGCTTGTATGGTAATCCAGAATGGGGGAGACCGGGGGTGATTTATCCCCATAGACCAGTCCGAAAAAAGCCAAAATAACAATATGATGATGAGGGGAATACGATGAATATATCCGATCTTCTGGCCTGGAGCGCCAGGCGCTATCCTGACAGCGAATGCATTGTTGAAGTAGACCCTGATATCCGTTACAGAAAAAGCCTGACATACAGGCAACTCGACCGGCGCATCAATAGGGTGGCCAATGCCCTGCTTGAATCCGGTATCAAAAAAGGG
>ENA-OSEO01002623-OSEO01002623.1-sediment-metagenome-genome-assembly--contig:-NODE-2623-length-24321-cov-3.521242_pt1 | contig 24321 bp, 19 predicted proteins | sample MGYA00237883_ERZ534232 | MGnify/ENA metagenome assembly ERZ534232
TTTTCAAAAAGACTTAAAAACACAGCCCGAGTTAATTGGGCATCATACAGCGCGCGGTGCGCGTTTCCCGGCAGAATAATTCCCAGGGATTGTCCTAACGCACTGAGATTATATCTTCCTGCCGAAGGGAGCAAAACAGAGGCCAATTCATACGTATCGATGAAGTCATTGTCCAGGAGAATATGATGTCGATTCAAAAAAGAAAGGTCAAATGCGATGTTTTGTCCCAGGATAGGCGCATCCCCGACAAAATCGGCAAATTCCTGAATAATGGCCTGTATCGGAGGTGCGTTTCGCACCATATCGTTACTAATGCCGGTTAATTGGGTTATAAATGAAGAAATTGGCCGGTTTGGATTGACCAATGTCGACCACTCTTCTTCAACGCGATTTCCATTGAAGCGCACCGCGCCAATTTCAATAATTGCATCTGATGAGGGATCTAATCCGGTGGTTTCCAAATCTAAAGCTACGATAGAGTGCATGGGATTGATTATACCATCCGGAATATGTTATAAAATTGAATATCGGAGCCATTTTCAAAGCATCATTCGTGTCGCAAATACTGGCGAGTGCACCCAGGTAGTCATGAAGTTTCAGGTCTCAGACCTCATAAATTCCAAAACACTTTTTTTAGAAAGCTTTTGGGCAGGACTGACGATCCAAACAAACTGGAGTAAACCATGATCAAGTTCTCTAACACCACGATCGGAACAACTATTGCCCCAGAGGATGGGCGCTTTTCGATTGAGATTTCGGCTGGGGGATCAACTGTGATTTTAGAAAATGCCTGCCTTGGAGTGCGTTACCGGTACCGTGGGCGAGCCTATCGAAACTTATATGATCATTGGAAAGTGTGCCTTGAAGATCAGTTTGAAAGCAAGGATGAACATCTGGGAAAGCTTCACCAATACAGCGTTCTTGTGGATCCTGATGAACATGGAATTTCTTACCAACTCACTTTCGCGTTACCTGAAAAATACCCATTTTTGATTTGGAAAATCTTGATTCGAAACAGCGGAAAGCAATCTGTATGGATAGATCAAATTGATATGCTACGGGTTGGCGAGAAGGCGCAATCTAAAATGGGTCCTTCAACGGGACAGATGAATCTGGGAACGATGGTAGGCGAGGTTGGAAGCGCTTTCTTCTCGAATGGATGGCAATCCTGGTCTTATTCTGCTGCGTATGGGGAATCTGAAACGCAGCGTTCAACCAGGTTAGGCCCTATACAAACGGTCATCAATAACAATTTTGGCACTGCCCAACCCCGCAGCGCGGGTCATTTTTCGGGGAATATGTTTGGCGTGATTGGTGACCGGGCCGGCGGAAATGGCCTATTGATTGGGTTTTTATCTCAAGAACAGCATTTTGGCTCAGTAGAAGCCTGGCTTAAAAAGTCGCTTTCCGCCGCGTTGTGGGCAAATGGGGATGGCACAAGATTGGATCCTGGCGAGGTGGTTGAAACAGATTGGGCAGTGATGCAGGCGGTTTCGCTCAGGAATGCAGACCCTCTCGCGGATTATCTTGACGCTGTAGCTAAACTTAATGGGGCGGAATTGCGAACTGAGATCCCGGTGGGATGGTGCTCCTGGTACCAGTATTACCAAAAAGTATCGGCTGATGATATCAGGCAAAATCTAAAGACAATATCCGACTATAAAAAGCAAATTCCTTTGAGTCTGGTTCAAATAGATGATGGGTTTGAAAGCCAGATAGGGGATTGGTTTACTTTCAGAAATACTTTTCCAAATGGGGTGGCAGGTCTATCCGAAGAAATCCGGCAAAGCGGTCTTGAACCCGGTTTGTGGTTAGCGCCTTTCATTGTGCATCCGAAATCGAAGCTGATCAAAGAACATCCAGATTATATTCTCAGGAACCGAAATGGACGTCCTGTTAATGCGGGGTTTGTGTGGAATGTTTTTACGACAGCCCTGGATTTAACACACCCCGGAGCGATGGATTACGCGTGGTGTGTGGTAGAAAAGGCTGTAAAGGAGTGGGGGTTTACCTATTTGAAGCTGGATTTCCTGTATGCGGCGGCACTGCCCGGGCATCATAAAGACCCGACAAAAACGCGGGCGCAGGTACTTCGAAATGGGCTGAAGGTGCTGCGTAAAGCAGTGGGGCAAGACACGTTCCTGTTGGGGTGTGGGATGCCTTTGGGTTCGGGGATTGGGATTGTTGACGCAATGCGGATAGGGGCAGATGTCAGCGGTAATTGGTATCCAAACTATATGGGGGTGAAGCCTGTTTTCAAAAAAGAGCCACACATCCCGTCCGCCAAAAACGCCATTCAGAATGTTTTTACCAGGGCAATGCTGCACAATTACTGGTGGATTAATGATCCGGATTGTTTATTGGTGCGGACAAACACAAATTTAACTTTAGCAGAAATACAATCTCTGGCCACTGCAATCGCGCTTACGGGTGGTTCTTTACTGCTATCTGATAGTCTGCCGGAGTTGCCTGAAGACCGGATCAAGATTGTCCAGAAATTGCTTCCTTTGATCGGAAAGAGAGCCATGGTCGTAGATTGGTTTGAGCGAGAGTCCCCCCAAAGGCTGCGTCTGGATATGAGCGGGCCCGTTGGCGATTGGCACTTGTTGGCTTTATTTAACTGGGAAGATAATGAAAAAGAGTTGGTATTCGACCCCAGTGATTATGGTGTTAACCTGAAGGAGTGTTGGCTGACTTCCTTTTGGGAAAATAAGATATTAAGTTCTTCAGGAAGCATTGCTCAAATCATCCAGCCTCATGGGGTAGGATTATTCGCTGTACGGAAAAAGCAACTGAAACAACCGCAATACCTTGGGGGAAATCTCCACATTTCTCAGGGGCAGGAAATCTCAGGCTGGACGGCAGGGGAGGACCATGTTGTGTGTCAGATTGACTTAAAACGTTCTTTTGAAGGTGATATCTTATTCTACTCGCCAACTAAACCCAAACGAATTTTGTTCCAGGGAGAACCCATTTTCTGGAAAATGAAGGGAGAGAATATCGTAAAGGTCTCTATCAGGAGTGATAAGGAAGGCGAATTGCGGATTGAATATTAGAAAGAAGGGTAGAATTGTCAAATAAATTCTACCCTTCGATTGAGAACAAACGGTGGGTAGTTTCCTGTTTTATTGGTTTACTGTGGTGTGACTTATGCATAAAAAACGATCTGTTTTCTCACTGTGTTTAATTTTTCTCTTTTTCACATTGATAAGAGCTGCTGCTGCGGATTCGGGAACTGACACGAAACGCTACCTGCCACTTGTTATTCATATCGCGCCCACTCCTACGCCAACTCCTGTTCCTACACCCACAACAATTCCCACACCTAACCCGGAATTACCGCCTCAATATTCGACCAGTCTGTATATGAAAACAGTCAATCCCAACACGCTATTTTCTTTGGGATGCGAATACGGTGAAAAAGATCAGCTATCAGCCGGAACGCAGGACAACGTGGTTTTCCTGGCTTTTGGAAAACCGACGATGAATGACGGTATATATGGGGCAAGTCTGTTTGGGTTTGGCCCGGCATCCACAGATGAGATCGCAGAGGCAATTAAACAATTTGGGGCTGGTTATCGGGCGTGCCTGGGGGATGATGCGTTTTCACACCTGCGCGTAGCAGTTGGAACAAGTAATTATGGCGATCCGGAACTGGTAAGTTGGTGGGATCATGGAAGAAAATGGGCGCGAATGGTGAATGACATTAATAAGTATTTTGTCGATCAAGGATACTTCACCTGGGTTGACGCGGTTGGAGCTTCGGATATGGAACTGGCGTGGAATAGCCCATCAGTGACCAGGTTGTGGGTTGAAGGATATGATTACGCAAATAAATATCCGCTTTACAATTTCGGTGCCGCGGAAGGCTGCCCAACCCGGCTGGCACCTCAGTGGCAGTGCGCATCACCATGGACCAAGGAAGACGTCTGGTATATTTCTTTTGGAAGCGGCGCTTCTTACCCGATGCCTTTGATCTACGCGACGAATGGTGTAAACGCCAGACAGTGGGCCTGGTTATCGGTTTACGCGGTAGAGCAACATGGGGCGCCGATGAATTTCAAAGGCGCATTCACTCAATTCCAGGCTTGCCAGCAGCGAGGGGGGTGTGATCTTCTGGACAATACTCCTGAACAGGGTTGGCAGCAATTGTATGATGAATTGAAGTTTGATGAAAGAACTAAGCAGCACTTAGCGTGGTCAACGGATATTAAATGGTGGGGGGAATAATGATGAACAAAATGCCGCACAGGAACTTATTGCTAGTGATTGTTAGTCTGGTCATTGTGTTTTCGATGTTATCCAGTCAGGAGATTGCAATTGCTTTTCAGATGCCTGGAACAGCAACCCCTGCGCCTGTTGCAGAGAACATTGAAGCGTTGGAAATTCGGAATCTGGAACAGATGCTGGATGGTGATGATCTGGATGAGATTACCCGTAAAGCGCTGGAAGAGAAGCTAAACATGGCACGAACTGTCATCAATGAAAGAACCATTACTGCCGCGAGCTGGTCAGCGCGCGCCGAAAGTATTTTGCCACCCGCGCGACAATACAATGAAAAACCTTTCCCTGAAGGCGTTTTTGAGGGAGGAGAGGGTTTTATTTCTTCTTCAGAAGCATATATTCACAATCGCTGGCAGAAGACCATAGAGGACGGCTTTATTCAGGTTTTTGCCGGTTTTTCCGCAAAAAATCCATTGCAAGGGGTGCTGTATATCGCCGAAACCTCGGCGGATCGGATGGATACAAAAATTCAAGCTGTTTATCCTGGTGAACAGGATGGCGGCTTTAGAATTGTTGAGGCAGATGACGGCGTTTTGATTTTGGAGAGTCAAAACATGCTGTACTGTTTTGATGTTTTGCAAAGACAATTTGTCTGCGTGGTAAATTAGAAGATGGCGTGAAAAATTCACGAAAAGACTGCCCTGGAATTTGGGCAGTCTTTTTCTGTCATAGTGATTTTTTGAATTTATTCGGGTTTATCCAACTTCTTCTCGGCTTTTCGCTGGTTTTTGCGCCGGAGAACCGCACGAGCAATGAAGAAGATTGGAAGGGTGATGAGCAGCAGAATTGGGGCGACAAACAACAAGATCCAAATGAGCGCGTTCGCGAGAAATTGTAAACCGTTAATTAAGGCCTGCAGCGCATCCCGGGCGACGCCCACAGGCTCCCAACCACCGATTGTGAGCGGTTTAACCGCTTCTTTTGAAACGATATTTACGCTGATTGAAGATAGACGGGCTGATTCTTCATAATAATTGATCTGTCCTTGCAGGACTTCAATTTCTTCCCGAACCTGGGTCAGCTGGTTAAAGACAGATAAAACATCTTCTGTTTTAGTAGCAGAGGCCATAATCTCTCGGAGTTGGGCTTCCGCATCTTCCAGATTTCTAAGACGGGATTTCAAATCCGTATAATCTTCGGTGACATCCTGCCCTGAAACAGTTTCATTCTGAATATCTGTGTCCTGATTTTCTACCATTGATTTAATTTCTTCCAACGCTGCCGTAAGTTGTTCGGCAGGAACACGGACAGAAATATTCGCGGCTGGAACTTCAATTCCATTTTCGATATACGTTTTATACAGATTGGAATTGATGACAAAGCCGCCCATGGTTTCGGCCATCCGGGTAATCTGATCCAAGGCACCTGCGGGATCATCCACAACGATTGAGATAGAAGCGTTCTTTATGACAATCCGTTCAACAGTGGACGCGTTTCCGCTCTGGCCAAAACCATCACGATCAGCGGATGACGCGCTCTCCATCATTTCTTCCTGCGCCATTTCCATTTGCGGCGCGTAACCGGCGTAATCTTCCATGGCAGAAGGCGCCGCAGATTTGGAAGCAGGAGCACAACCAGCCATTAACATGGCAATCAACAACAAAGCAAGCAGGTGACGTTTCATATTCTCTCCTCCATTTTTATAATCATAAGACGTCTTTTACCCGGGTAAAGTTCCTGGTAATTACCAGCCAAAAGCCAAACGCATCGCGTGACGTGTGGGAAGGCCAGATTGGGTGATCCGGTTTTGCACCTCGGCAATGTCGTATTCGACTCTATGCAGTGTCCATGTGAGGGAAGTATCGTCAAAAATCGCATAGGATGCTCTGGGGTCGTGGTCTCGGGGTTGTCCAACTGAGCCCGGGTTAAGAATCACCTTATTTTTAAGAGAAGCGGTGAATTGTACGTCAGGTTTATGGGTTTTTAATACCGTATTGCCTGATCCATTCAGCTCAAATGAAATTGGTAAATGAGAATGGCCTACCATACAAATCGCAGTGCTGAAATGTTTGAAATTTTCGGTAGCCGAATAAGTATCCATAATGTATTCCCAAACAGGATTCTTGGGGCTGCCATGGGTTAAAGTGACATTTTCTTTATACGTGACTTGCTTGAGATTGCCGAGAAATAGATAGTTCTCTTTGGTGAGTTTTCTTTGCGTCCACAAGGCGGAAAGTTGGGCGTCATGATTGAACGATCCGATATCAATCAGACCCAAAGCTGCTGCGTCATGATTCCCCAACAGACAGACCAATTTTGGCAGAGAGCGCACCAACTCAATGCTCTCGTTTGGATCAGGACCATATCCCACCAGGTCCCCAAGACACCAAACAGTATCAACTGCCCCGGCGTCTTCAATTACAGCTTCTAACGCAGTCAGATTTGCATGTATATCTGATATCACCAATATTCGCATGGAATGCTCTTAGGGCAGTGTAAACTGCGCTTCCCATTGGCCTAAAGATGTTTGCACTAACGTTGAATTCTGGCCCAAAATGATAATCCAGGAATTGCCAGGTCTGAGTGGGAGCGGCTGCTGGTCGACGGTAAGAAACTCAAAGGGGAGATCCTTTTGCGGAGTTTTCCATTGGGCTTCGATGACTTCTCCGTCTCTGAACAAAACCGCGCGGCTTCCCTCATTGTTATACCACAATTCGATATCATGAAGTGTGGGAGCGTACTGATTATACTTTGCGAAAACAAGGATAAGGTTTGAAAATGATAGCTGGCTGCCTGTTAGTCGATCGGTGAGCGGAACCATCGTCAAATTATTTGCGGCGTCTACATTTTCCATCCAAACCCGGTAGAATTGTGCAGCGGGGTTGAATTGCCACTGGCTCTGGTTATAAGCGTTGTAACGAACTGTAATTTGTTCTGCCAGAAGCCCAAGCTCAGGTTTTTCATTTGAGAAATACATTCCTTTAAAATCTGGCTTGTGGTCAATTGTTCCAATTGTATCCTGCGCATATTTGGATAGCAAACCGGTGTCCGCAAAAACACTAAAGACTGTGTGAGGGCCATCATCACAGAGCGCGGGACAGGTGGCAGCTGAAACTGAGAACGCGCGGTTTCCCAATTCGCGGTTGATAACCGGGAGTACCAGGTAATAATCTGCGCCCTCATATCCCAGAATGCCCTGGTAGAGTTGTGTTAACTGGGCGTCGACCAGCCTGGCCGAACGGATTGGGCCGACTTTTGGGGCGTTTTGCCCATAATACAAGGCCAGCAGTCGATTGGTACCTTCACCAATATAGTAGTCGAACACGATGTCGGCATAAGACAGGCCGGCATGTGGACGGCCTTCACGCGGGAAATTTGAAACTTTTACCAGCACCGGTGAACGGGCTAATAATTCAGGATCTGTGACAGCTTGTCCGGTCAGCGGGTTAATGTGCTCAGGATAACTGGATGGTCCATACTTCACAACAGTAGGCGCCGGTGTCAGTGTCGCGGTAGGGATGGGACTTGCGGTGGGTGTTGGGCTTTGGGTGTTAGCAGCATTTGGTAAAGCTTGTGTTTTTGCAGCAGAGGGCGAAGCATCTAATGCGTTTTCTTGTGTTTGGGGTGACTTCTGGCAACTGGCAATCAGCAGCGTGGTGGAAAAAAGAATTACCAGTCCATAGACGATCTTGCGAAAATGAATGGTCTGTGTTTTCAAGCAACAGTTCCTTTCAACGGATTAAGGTATTTCAAATTGAACGAACCAATGTCCTTCTTTAATTTCATTGAATGGCGAACTGTAATCTGCAATCATGAGCCAGGAGTTCCCTGGCTTCAACGCCATTGGAACACCATTTTGATTAATGAATTGAAACGGTTGGTCGTGTTTTGGGGCTCGCCATGAGCCTTCTACCATAATCCCATCGCGAAAATAATAGGCCTTGTGTTTTTCTGGATTATCCCAAATCTCAATGTTGTGTAAAGTGGGAGCGTATTCATCATAGTACGCAAAAAGGATAATAATATTTGAAAATGCCAGTTGTTCGCCGGTGATGCTCTCAATGTGAGGGGTCATGGGATGTTCATCCCAGGCATCATCTTTCTGACTGTCCCAAAGTTCAGTCCAACGGAGATATTTGCCCGAAACCGGGTCGAAATGCCATTCGCTACGGTTCCAGGTTGTAAAATTGATGTCAATTTGATCCGCGCGCCCGGAACTTTCTGGAACATCCACTTTAAAGAGCATCCCTTCAAGCGGAAATCTCGCGTTTTTCACACCAATCCGGGAGGTGAAGGCAGTTATTTCCGCGGTATTTACATAAACACCTGTTTCACTGTGTGTCGCAATTCCACAGATCGCCGGACAGGAAGCATCATCGAAGGAAACCGCTCGTTCTCCAAGTTCTTCCAATAAGACATTATCCACTTTGTCCGGATCAGCATTGCCATAAACAAGAACACCCTGATACATATTGACCAATTGCGCATCTACCAGCCGGCCAGATCGCAAAGGCCAGGCTTTCTCAGTGTCCTGACCATAATATACGGCCAGAAAACGATTCATTCCCTCGCCAATGTAATACTCAAAGACAATATCCGCATAAGAGAGACCAGCCTGGGGCCTGCTTCCTCGGGCAGGGAAATTGGATACTTTCACAAATACAGGCCGCCTGTTGAGGATCTCTGGGTTTGGAACAGACAATCCGGTCAGAGGGTTGACGTCAATCGGGGTGTTGCCAACACCGTAGACAATTTGAGTTGGCTGTGGCGTGTCTAGAGAGGTCAGGTCGGAAACCGATACTGGTGTGGCGCGCGCGGGGGTTATCGTTGGGGTAATTGTTCGGATTTCAACCCCTTCAAGGGATTGTTCATCAGGTTGTTGTGGTGCGGGCAATGAGGTGGTTTCAGGGGTTGAAATCAAATTTTGAACCCCCGAGACATAATTGGAAACAGGCTGGCAGCTTACCAGCAATGTTGTAATGAATAAGAGGGCTATTCTTCTAAAATCCATGCTGTAACCTGCTGTATTAATTTGTCTGCAACATCATATTTTGAGAGCTTTGGCAGTTCCTGTGTAGTGCCGTCCGCGAATATGAATGTGACAAGATTCGTTTCTGAGCCAAACCCCGCGTCTTGTCTGGTGATATCATTCGCCACAATCAAATCAAGATGTTTGTTTTTGAGCTTGATCGTCGCGTTTTTGAGGAGGTCTTCGCTTTCAGCAGCGAATCCGATGACAAATTTTGGGAGGCCGCTTTCCTGCTTCAAAAGCCCCACTTGTTTCAAGATATCGGTGGTGGGTTTCAATTTGATGCTCGCCAGATTTTTATCCTTTTTGATTTTAGATGTTGAATATCCTTCTGGCTGGAAGTCTGCCACAGCAGCGGTCATAATCAGAGCGTCTGTAGCTGGAATCGCGGTCAGAATAGCTTTCAGCATCTGTTCTGCGCTTTGAACCGGAATCAAATTAACTCCCAGGGGGGGAGTAAGAGCGGTTGGCCCGGAGACCAGGGTTACATCAGCGCCAGCGTCGAGCGCGGCCTGGGCAACGGCATACCCTTGTTTTCCCGATGAGTGGTTGGTAATAAAACGAACCGGATCAATCGCTTCTTCTGTCCTGCCTGCGCTGACTACAATTCTTTTCCCTGCCAGAGGGCCAGTTCTGCCGAGTAGAAAACGGATCTTGCTTTCAATTTCCTCCGGCTCTGTCATTCTGCCCAGGCCAGTCAGGCCAGAAGCGAGATGTCCTGGCTCAGGTCCGATGAATGCCACGCCACGCGATTTCAATGTTTTTACATTGGCTTGGGTAGCCGGATGGCCAAACATACCCGCGTCCATCGCCGGAGCGATTAGAATGGGACAGGCTGCAGCCAGGGCAGTGACAGTCAGGAGGTTGTCACCGATCCCGTTGGCCAGTTTGGCGATCGTATTGGCTGACGCGGGAGCAATGACAAGCAGATTGGCTTCATGCCCAAGAGCGATATGGGTAACATGACCTTCACTTCCCCAGAGATCATCTTCTATGTATGCTTTTCTGCCCGTAACTGATTGGAAAGTAAGCGGCGTGATGAATTTCGCAGCGCTTTGGGTCAGAATTACATCTACCAGCGCGCCAGCCTGACTCAATTTTGAGGATAATGTCGCAGCCTTGTAAGCAGCGATAGAACCGGTTACACCCAGTACAATACGTTTGTTTTTTATTGGATTACTCATTCGTTTTTTGATTTAATTCCCATAGGATTCTTAAACCTTCTAGAGTTAACCAGGGCGCGATGATGTCAATCACATTTGTTTCTGAGGCTACAATCTCTGCCAAACCCCCGGTCGCGATAACTTTCATTTCATTGCCAAGTTCTTTTTTGAATCTCGCTACCATCCCTTCAACCAGTGCAACATACCCAAAAAGTAAGCCGGCCTGGATGGCATGCACAGTGTTGGCACCAATAGCTGAAGGAGGCCGCTTGATTTCCACCCTGGGAAGCTGCGCGGTGCGCTGGAATAATGCGTCCGCCGCAATGCCGATGCCGGGTGAGATCGCGCCACCTAAATAGTTCCCCTCTTTTGTAATTGCGTCGAAGGTTGTCGCGGTTCCAAAATCGACAATGCAGGCAGGCCCACCATACAATTTCTTTACTGCAACCGCATCGACAATACGGTCTGCGCCAACCGCGTTGGGAGGATTGTAAAAGATCTCGATACCGGTATCTATGTCTTCATCGATGATCAAAGGCGCTTTGCCCAGGTAAATATCGCAGGCTTTGGTTATTCTGCCGGTTAGCGGGGGCACCACGGAAGCCAGACATATCCCGCTGAGCTGCCTGGGTGAACAACCACCATGTTGGAGCATTCCGGATATCTGAAGACCATATTCATCTGGCATACGCTCGTTATCTGTGGCAAGGCGCCACCGGTAACCCAGGGTATCGCCTTCGTAAAGACCCATAGTGATATTTGTGTTTCCAATATCAATTGTCAACAGCATGATCTTTTCCTGTTATCTTGTTTTTACTATTTTAACCTAAATTTCCCCTTCATAGTTGAAGGGGAAATATTTGAGGCAAATGAGGGTATTGAAAAGGCGATATTAAGCTTTCATTAGCTGATCGATCCGGCTTTCACCAGTGGTGAAGTATTTTGCTTCGGGGTGGTGAACAATGATTGCCGCAGTAGATTGTTCCGGAACCAATTGATAAGCGGAAGTTAAAGACATTCCTAATTCGCGTTCTACAGGCAGCAATTCGAAAACTTTTTTGTGGTCTTCCAATTCTGGTATGGCAGGATAGCCCCACGAGTATCGTTTTCCTTGATTAAGGGGAACGCCCAATTCTCTCAAGATGTGGTTATGAAGATAATCTGCCGTGGCTTCGGCAATCTGAACGGCCAGGCCATGCGTATAGTAGGCGTCGCTGTAATTTCCCGCGTTCTGTAATTTCTCGAATTTCTCGGTTGCTTCTTTTCCTACCGTTACGACCTGTAAGGCAACCACGTCCAACCTTCCAGACTCGACCGAGGCAAAATAATCCGCCAGGCATAATTTTTCATTGGTCTCTTGTCTTGGAAATTCAAACCTCAGAAGTTCTTCGGGGTTAGAAGCCTGTAACGCCTCGGGTATGTAAACAATCAATTGGTTTCCTTCGGATTGAACAGGCCAGTATCCATAGACGCCCTGAGGATAAAGCCAAGGTGTTTGGAGCGCTTCGCGCCGCATCTCATCCAGTCGGACATGGAACTCTTTTTGCAGTTTTTCCCATTCGTCCCCATGGGTGTTTTTTGCTCCCCACGAAAGGCGGAACAACTCATTGATGGAGAGGTGCTGAAAGATTTCATCGAGAGGCATTTTCTTTACCACCCGATAACCGTATGAGGATGGTTGCGGGATTAACGCGGCGGGAGTGATTTGGGGTTTGTTCAGGGTAGAAGCCGGCCTGCTTTTTTGCTTTGATTCGCGCCCCAACTCTCTTTCAGCTTCCTTTTTATTGTTTTCAACCAGCTCTGCTCTTTTCTCCGGTTGAATCAGTTGCTCCATGGTTTCAAGGCCTTCAAAGGCATCTTTGCAGTAAAACACACCATCGTTATAAAGCTCATTGCTTTCAGTCAGCAAAATTCTGCGGCCAAAGCGGCGATTAATTGCAGCCCCGCCTATCAGGACAGGAAAATGTAAATCGCGCCGGTGAAGTTCGTTCACTATGAGCGGCATTTGCTTGCTGGTGCTGACCAGCAGTGCGCTCAAACCAATCGCGGTGGCGTTCTCTTCAACTGCCTTGGATATGATGGTTTCAGCCGGAACCTGTTTACCCAGGTCAATAACATCGTATCCGTTGTTAACAAGAATGGTTTTGACCAGGTTTTTGCCGATGTCGTGAACATCTCCATAGACGGTTGCCAACACAACGATCCCTTTGGAAACACCCTCCTTCTTCTCCAGATAAAGCTCTAAATGAGAGACTGATTTTTTCATCACCTCGGCAGATTGAAGAACAAAGGGCAGAATTAATTCTCCATTTCCGAATTTATCCCCCACTTCTTTCATGGCGGGCAGCAGAACTGTGTTTAAAATTTCGACGGCGGCCTCATGGTGGATGGCATGCCCGCTGCTTGCAATTAACTCATCAATGTCAATTTCCACGCCATCCTTTACACGATGGACAATTTTCCAATGAAGCCTTTCATCGGTGGACATATTATTCAGCAGGGCAATGGTGCTGTTTTCATCAACGCCTGATGCTGAAGAAATCGTTTCGAAATGTTCGATAACATTTTGGAGCGCTTCCGGGTGTTTATTAAAGATCAGATCCTCAGCGAGCTCTTTTTCTTCCTGAGAGATCTCCGGGTAGGGACGAATATGAGCAGGGTTTACAATTGCCATATCGAGCCCCGCATTGACGGCGTGATACAACATGACACTATTGATTACTGCGCGGGCTGATTGTTTTAATCCAAAAGAAACATTGCTGACACCCAGTGAAGTGAGCACACCAGGCAAGTGGGATTTGATTTTCCGGATTCCCTCAATGGTTTCGATCGCGGAATTCAGATATTCTTCGTCCCCAGTCGCCAAAGTAAAGGTCAGATCATCGAAAACGAGATCTTCTGGGCAAAGACCATGTTCATTTACGGCAATTTCATAGATGCGTTTGGCAATCTCTAATTTTTGGTCAGAAGTTTTTGCCATACCCTTCTCGTCGATAGTTAAAACGATCACGGCTGCGTTGTATTTTTTCGCAAGCGAAAAGATCTGGTCTGCTTTTTCGCGACCACTTTCGAGGTGTGTGGAATTGATCAGACAGCGTCCGGGGGCGGTCTGTAAAGCGGTTTCAAGCACGTCCAATTCGGTGGTGTCGATCACAAATGGGACATGAATTACTGGCGCCAGTTTCTTCAGCAACTTCTTCATCAGCTGCTTTTCATCTGGGCGCTCAGTAAGCGCGACACAGATATCCAGGCCGTGAGCGCCACTTTCAATTTGTTCCCGCGCTATGGTAAGCGCTGTTTCAAAATCTTCCTCCATGATGACGCGCTTAAATTTACGGCTGCCTTGCGTATTGAGTCTTTCTCCGATGAGAAAAGGAGGTGGTGTCTGCTGCATTGAAACGGCTTGAATAGCCGATGAAAGCAAGGGTTTGCAGTCTTCTGGACGCTGCGGCGCCGGTTGATCTTTGAGCCCATCCACAATGAATTTTAAATGTTCCGGCGTGGTTCCACAGCACCCGCCTACAACACTGACGCGATACTTTTCCACAAAATCGAGCATTTCTTTGGCGAAAGGTTCAGGTTGTAATGGATAAACAGCCAGTCCATCCACATTCAAGGGTAAACCGGCGTTTGGAACACAGGAGATTGGCAGGGTGGCGTTTTCTCCAAGATATTGGATAGGCTCCCGCATGTGTTCTGGTCCGGTAGAGCAATTTAGCCCGATCACATCAATTGGCATACCTTCTAAAATTGCGAGTGCGGCGGTTATATCTGTTCCCAATAACATTCTGCCGGTAGTGTCCAGGGTGACCTGGGCTTGCAGTGGCAAATAAATGCCTGTCTTTTCAAATGCTTTCTGAATGCCTATAATGGCGGCCTTTACTTCGAGGATGTCCTGAGATGTTTCGAGCAATAAGAGATCCACGCCCCCCAGGATCAAGCCCTCCGCTTGTTCTTGAAAAACGTCCGCCAGTTCATCAAAAGTGACATTTGAAAGTTCAGGGTCGTCCATAGAGGGGAGTTTTCCGGTTGGGCCCATTGAGCCGGCAACAAAACGAGGCTGTTCTTCACGGCTGAATTCATCCGCTACGCGGCGCGCGAGCGCAGCGGCAGTCTGATTGATTGTTGTCACCTGGTTTTCCAGACCATATTCTTTTAAGGTGATGCGATTGGACCGAAAAGTATCGGTTTCGATCACATCTACGCCAACTTTTAAAAATGATCTGTGGATGGTTTCGATGGCTTCAGGGTAACTGATAACCAGATAATCATTGCAGCCATTGTATTGTTCTCCGCCGAATTTGTCGGCGGTTAAATTCATACTTTGAATGTTGGTGCCCATCGCACCATCAAAAACCATGACTTTATTTTTGATTGCATCCAGATATTTACGATTGGTGTATCTGCGCATTAATGTATTCTCCAAATCCCAGTGATAAAGCTACTCTTGATCATAAAAAATACCTCTCTGAATGGAGAGGTAAGATAATTACATTATCTCATCTCTCAGAGAAACCTGGCATCAGGTCTCTGCCGGATTTGGCACCAACTCAATACCCTATAAGTGGTTGCCGAGGTCTCAACGGGCCGGTCCCTCCACCTCTCTTGATGAGCCGTACTAAATTTTATTCGATAATTTTATCATATTCCAGTTTAGCTATTCTACATGTTGAATAAGGTACAAGGGAAAAAGGTGCAGAAATCGCATAACAAATTACGTTAAGATTGGTTCGATTTTATGTTTATACAGGGCTAAACAGGCAGGTGTGCCATAGGGGTCTGGGACGCCACAATGCGATATAATGAACTTTGAACAATAGCAATCAGGAGAAGAGAATTGAATTCAATGAGATCCTATATTTTTACCGGTCTTCTTTTTGCGTTTCTGGGATGGGGAGGGCTGGCATTTCTTGTTTTGTTTACCCTGCCAACGCTTGGTCCGAGGTGGTTATTTTTCTTTTTCCTGATGGTTGCCCTGTGCAGCACTTCACTACCATTCATTGCATTACTTCACCGCAGATTTCCAACAGATCCCCCCGCAGGCAGTGGGGCAATTTTGCGGCAATCGATTTGGGTGGGAGTCTATGGGAGTCTGCTGGCCTGGCTAAAACTGGGAAGAGTGTTATCCGTTTCTTTGGTTTTCTTTTTGGCGATAGGTTTTATGATCGCCGAAACACTGATCCGGATGAGAGAACGTAGTCATTGGAAGCCAGGGGATGAATAGGGATAATGAGCGACTTACGCAATCTTCCCTCTGTTGATAAGTTGTTGCAAAGCGATACGGCTGCTGTATTGATTGCTGAGTACGGCCGCCCGCTCACGGTAGAGGCCTTACGGCTTACACTTTCTGATGTACGTCAGGGTTATGAAAAGAAAAATAGCATACCGGACGAGAAAGAAATTTTAGGGCGATCGTCTATACTTCTGGCAGAGTGGACAGCCCCAACATTGGTTCCGGTGATTAATGCCACCGGAGTAGTACTCCATACCAATTTGGGTCGCGCGCCATTAAGTTCTTTAGATTTCGAATCTGTCCAGCAAATTTCAACCTGGTATTCAAACCTGGAATATGATCTGGATAAGGGCCGCAGGGGATCAAGGACTGTACACGCTGAAGAGTTGTTGAAAAGGATCACTGGCGCGGAGTCGGCGCTGGTGGTTAATAACAATGCTGGAGCGGTTTTGCTGGTGCTTTCAGCATTGGCTCGGCGGCGGCGGGTAATTATTTCGCGAACGCAGCTTGTTGAAATTGGCGGGGGATTCCGGGTTCCTGATGTGATGAAGCAGTCGGGGGCTCGCCTGCATGAAATCGGAACAACCAATCGCGTTCATCTCTATGACTATGAAACCGCCCTGCAGGAACCAGCCGGGTTGGTGCTGCTTGCGCACCATTCTAATTTTAAAATTGTTGGTTTCACAATGGAGCCAGAGGCCGAAGAGATTATCCGGATGGCCCACCAGTATGAGGTGCCGGTGGTGAACGATTTGGGGTCAGGGGTTTTACTGGCAACTGAAGATTTTGGCCTTTCCCATGAGCCAACCATTCAGGAAGCGTTGCGGGCGGGCGCTGATATTGTCTGCGTATCCGGGGATAAGCTCCTCGGCGGGCCGCAGGCAGGGATCATCGTTGGGAAAGAAGTTTTTCTAAAGAAGATCAAAAAACACCCCCTGGCTCGGGCATTAAGGGCTGATAAAATATGCCTTTCTTATTTGTCGGTAACTTTGCAGCATTATTTGCGTGGTGAAGCTGTCCAAAAAATTCCTGTATGGCAAATGATTGCCGCGGATCCCGGACAATTAAAAACCCGGGCAGAGTTTTGGCAGAGGACGATTGGCGCGGGGCATATTGTCCCGGGCGAATCGACGGTTGGCGGTGGCAGTTTGCCAGGAGAGACATTGCCCACGAGTCTGTTCGCGCTTCCAGTTCGGAAACCGGATCTGTTTCTAAAAAAACTCAGATCGCAGAAGCCGCCAATTATTGCGAGAATAGAGAATAATGAAGTCGTTTTCGATCCCAGAACTGTTCTGCCAGAGCAGGAAGATGGGCTATTAAATGTTTTACGGAATATGCTGTAAGCGAATATTTTTTATCAGGAAGATAGAGGAATTATTCGGGTGAAAAAAGAAATCGAACAATTGATGGACGAAGACCAAATTGATCTTTTATGGATCACAGGATCCGCGATTAACAACCCGTCCATGGTGTATGTTACGGGTGGGGGATTTCTAACTCGGGCGGATTATTTTCAGAAAAGAGGCGAAAAACCTGTGCTTTTTTACGCCTCTATGGAGCGGGATGAGGCTGCCAAAACGGGTTTGCCTACCAAATGTTATGATCAGATCGCAATGGCTGAATATTTGAAGCAGTGTGGTGGTGACCAGATACAGGCTCAGATACTGCTTTATGAAAAGATTCTGAAAGAGCTGAACTTCCAGTCTGGCAGGATTGCCTTATACGGGACGATGGATGTGGGGACGGGACTGGCAGTGTTTTCAGGAATTAAACAAAAATTCCCCGAGATTGAATTTGTTGGATATAAACTGGATGGCGTTTTATTGAGAGCCCGGGCGACAAAAGATTTTGAGGAAGTGGACCGCGTCAGAAACATGGGAAAAGCCACGATCTATGTCGCCGAGATGTTGATCGATTATCTTACCCACTGCCCTGTAAGAGGAGGGGTGTTGTTTGACGGCATGGATCGGCCGCTTACCGTCTCGGTTGTTAAGAATAAAATTGATTTATGGTTATCTGAAAAAGGGGCAGAAAACCCGGAGGGTACCATCTTCTCATTGGGAAGGGATGCAGCTGTACCACACAGCGCAGGTAATCCCTCCGATGTAATCCGGGAGGGTGTGCCGATCGTTTTTGATATTTTCCCCCGCGAGAAAGGTGGCGGATATTTTCACGATTTTACGCGTACCTGGTGTCTTGGTTACGCACCGGATGAGGTGCAAAGGCTTTATGAGGACGTGCTGGAGGTTTACAGAAAAGTGATCAGCCAGATCCAGGCAAACCAGCCATTCTACACCTATCATAAGATGACCTGTGAATTGTTTGAGATGAAAGGACATCCGACTGTCATGATGGAGGCTGGAACACAGGCAGGGTACGTGCATGGCCTGGGGCATGGTGTTGGCCTGGAAGTGCATGAATTACCTTACTTTAATGCTGTGAGAGGAGAAAAAAACCATTTAAAACCAGGGAGTGTTTTCACGATTGAACCAGGTTTGTATTATCCGGAGATGAATATGGGGGTGCGGCTTGAAAACACATTCTGGTTGAGGCCGGATGGGGAACTGGAGAATCTGGCGGATTTTCCGCTGGAGCTGGTTTTGCCCATGTCCTCGAACTGAATAGTCTGAATTTTTAAATGGTGTTGCGTGATTATGGACGAAAATTTGCAAACCAATGAATTTCCATCTGCCCGAATTTTGGGCATTGAAAGCTCCTGCGATGAAACAGCGGCCGCTGTGCTGGAAGATGGGTGTGAAATCTTATCCAGCGTGGTCGCCTCTCAGGTTGAACTGCACGCGAAATATGGGGGTGTTTTTCCTGAAGTCGCATCGCGACAACATATTCAAACAGTTTACGCTGTGATCCAGGAAGCTTTACAAGAGGCGCATCTGAGTGTAAAGGATGTTGATGCTATAGCGGTTACCAGAGGTCCAGGCCTGGCCGGGTCGCTGGTGGTAGGGATGAATGCGGCCAAGGGACTATCTTTAGCCTCGGGTGTTCCGTTGATTGGCGTCAACCATCTCGAGGCACACGTTTATTCAGCATGGATAAACAGCCATCTCAGTGAGGAAAAAACCGAACCACCCAAATTTCCGATATTGGCGCTGCTCGTTTCAGGTGGGCACACAGAATTAAATTTGATGACTGGACACCTTGTTTATAAGCGTTTAGGAACTACCATGGATGACGCGGCTGGAGAGGCATTTGATAAAGTTGCTCGTTTGCTCGGCCTACAGTATCCGGGCGGTCCATCTATTCAGAAGGCTGCCAAAGAGGGAAACCCCGAAGCGTTTATTTTCCCGCGCGCGTGGATGGAAGGAACCTGGAACTTTTCTTTCAGCGGGTTAAAGACTGCTGTATTGCGTGTAGTGCGCGGAATAGAGGAATCCGGCAAAGATTTGCCCGTCAATGATCTGGCTGCGAGTTTTCAGGCTGCTGTGGTGGATGTGCTGGTGGGTAAGACTTTAAATGCCGCGAAACAATTCCAGGCAGCTGAAATTGTTGTCGCTGGTGGGGTGTCCGCGAATACGGCTTTAAGAAACGCGATCCTGACACAATCCGAAGTTCCGGTACATATCCCAAGCTTGAAACTATGTACTGATAACGCGGCGATGGTTGCTTGCGCCGGGTATTTTCGCTTTGTCCATGGTAAGCGTGATGAGCTGGATATTGACGTTTTGCCCACATGGCCTCTTTCATCATAATCAGGTAACCTTTTTGTTCAGAAAGCATCTAAATGATTAACATAGAAGAAGATTTCTCGATAGAAAACTTAAAGTCTGGAGATCGAAGGGAATTTGCCCGGCTGGTTGAGATGTACTCTGGCAGAATCTACAACCTTGCTTTGAGAATCTTAAATGATCCGCAAGACGCTGAAGATGTGCTTCAGGAAACCTTTATCAAGGCTTACCGGGCTTTACCTTCTTTTGAAGGGCGTTCAAAACTTTCAACCTGGCTTTTTCGAATTGCTTCGAATGAAGCTTTGATGTTGATACGGAAAAGCCGCCCAGAGTTAATTCTAACGATGGAACAGCGTGATAACCAGCAGGTTGACACGGATCTTGAGGAGCCGGAAATTGTCGATTGGTGTTGTTTACCTGAGAAAGAGCTTCTATCGACCGAGGCCAGACAATTTTTGGATGATGCCATACAAAAATTGTCAGCATCTCTGAGAGTGGTATTTGTTCTTCGCGATATTGAAGGATTGTCCATTCGGGAAACTTCAGAATCGCTGGGGATTTCGGAAGCTGCTGTGAAGATACGCCTGCTCCGTGCCCGGTTGAAATTGCGGGAGGAACTCACTGAGTATTATGGTGAGCGGTTATCAGAGAGGTTGAGCGATGAGTGAGAAAAAATGCTGTTATGAAATGTTGACCATGATTTCCGATTATCTTGATGGAGACCTGCCTGCATCAGAGTGCGCCAAATTGGAAAGTCATTTAGAAACCTGCGAGAACTGCCGTACGATGGTGGGCACGATGGAGAAAACCATCTTCCTGTATCGAAATGTATCGGAAATGGAATGCCTTCCGGAAGATGTCAAAAAACGTTTGTATAAATGCCTTGATCTCGATGATCTGCTCGCTTGAAAGTGTAACTTTTCCATAATTGTCAGCATCTAAGATTAAAGAATAACAAAGAGAAGCGTTTTGAAAAAATGTTCTTGATGTGAAAAGAAAGGTATGACAGGAAAAACAACCAGAGAGCACGATAATATTTCAACAAATCAATACCGCTTAGAACAAGAATTGGAGGAGAAAATTTCATTTGGGAATGAAAGAATAGGGCCCGGTGAACTTTGTCCAAAATGTAAAAGCGCGATAATTGACTATGATGGCTTGTTGAATTTGATGTGTCCGTCATGCGGTCTGGTCGAGACCGGATGCTTTACCTGATAGAACAAAAAAACATGCTCCGTGTGAGCGAGACTTCTCCAAAAACTTGGAGGTTTGAAATGGAAAAGATGCTGAACGAACAAATTGAGGGACAGGTCCGCGAAGTATTTGCGGAATTGAAAAACCCGGTAAGAATCTTGTTTTTTGAGAGCAAACAGGGAGATTGTGAATATTGTGAGCCGACCCAACAGTTATTGAATGAGGTAGTTGAATTGTCGGATCACTTAAGTTTATCGGTGTTTGATATCGAAGAGGACAAAGCGCTTGCGGAAAAATACCATGTGGATAAAACCCCTGCGACAGTGATCGCAGGATTGGATGGCGAGGAAATATTAGATTATGGTGTCAGACTTCTTGGGATACCAGCGGGGCACGAGTTTACCTCATTGATCCGAAATATCATCATGGTTTCAAGTCGTGATTCTGGTCTCAGTCCTGAGACACGAACGTATTTATCGAAACTACAAAAACCAATTCAGATGCAGGTCTTTATAACACCGACCTGCCCATATTGCCCACAAGCGGTAATATTAGCCCATCAATTTGCGATGGAAAGCCCCCTGGTGGAAGCCGAGATGGTTGAGGCAATGGAATTTCCTGAATTGTCAAATCAATTTGGGGTGAGCGGTGTTCCTCATACAGTTTTCAATAGTGGACTGGATGAGTTTGTTGGCGCAATGCCGGAAACCTATCTATTGGAAAAACTTCAACAAATTATGGCTTGATCTGTCTCACAGGAGGTTTGGAAGGTGGAAGCAAAAGTCACTTTACAAAATGGAATGCATTTTTCAGGCGTGGCTGATAGTGGTTATGAAATTGCGCTTGATGCTGATGTGGATCAGGGTGAATCTGCAAATGGGGCTCGCCCTATGGAACTGGTCGCGATTGGGGTGGCAGGCTGTACCGCGATGGATGTGATTTCGATTTTAAGGAAGAAGAAACAAGAAGTGACCAATTTTGAAGTGAAAGCTCATGTTGAGCGATCCGCGCAACACCCCAAAGTGTTCACCAATATGCTGATTGAATATGTTGTCACAGGTAAAGATATAGATCGGCAGGCAGTAGAGAGAGCGGTGGAGCTTTCTGAAACAAAGTACTGCCCGGGTATCGCGATGTTATCCAAGGCTTTATCGATCCAAAGTAAAATCACTGTGATACAGGCGTCGTAAACATATTTTTGGGAATTTCAAATCCGGCTGAACATCATTCAGCCGGATTTGTGTTTAATTTTGTTGCCTGTATCTGGCTTTCCTGATCAGAGCATTCACAGGCTTGCACGGTCCTGCCAAACTTCACCAAAGTGCCCAGATAGGGTTTGTTTCCATTACCGGCAATCCATCCTTCCAGATTGAAGGGTATCGCGCCATCGGCCGCTATCCACTCACCGTTGTATTTCCTGGCAATATGAATGTGGGTGCCTGTTGTTTTTCCACCTTCGCAGGAAGGAAGTCCAATAGGATCGCCAGCGTTTAATACTGTGCCAGTGGGAGGAATTGTCGCGGTTGCAAGGTGCAGGTATAGCATTGACCAACCGGTGCGTTCGTCTCCGTCACCATCCAGATCCAAAATAGCCACACCGGTATCCGTTCTGGAAATAACACCATTCGCAATGGCGGTCGCGTATTCATATGCCGGCGCGCACCCGCTGGCGATGTTGGGGGGGGCAAAATCAATCGCCGCAAAAGGGTCGCCTGTTCCCCAACCGGTATGCGGGCCACCCGTATAAGCCCAGTGATTTCCGGGTAAAAATGGCAATAGGAATTCGGGCTGTTGCAAACTACCTTCAATGTGGTCAACCGGGTTCTGCCAGGGATCGCCAAAGAGCTCCGCGTAAGTTTTCAGAAGACCTTCTCCATGAGTAGCAATTTTATAGCTGTCAACCGAAAGGATATTCGCAAAATAGTATTGTATTGCCACTGAAGCGGCATTTTGCCAGGGGTCCGGGGTCTCTAAAGCGCCATTGGTATGTCTGAACTGGGGCAACCGCCCTGTTCGCCAGCCGTAATAGCCATTGTTGAGGGTGTTGGCTGCCCAAATCAGCTGTTGATAGAGGCCTCTGTAAGAGATACTGCGGTAACCTAATGGATAGGGATTGTCTGGGTCATCGAAAAAGGTTTCTGTTAATGCGCCAGTTTGGTATTCGATAATGGCCAGCAATAATCGTGGGCTGATACTGAAATTGGTGGCGACAATATTAACCAATTCGCCTCCACGAACAGGCATTCCACCGGCGATATCTTCATAATGTTTCAACCAGCCAGGCATTGAATTGACGTAATCTACCGTGTTGAACCCAACCTGAGCAGGACCATTTGGAAACAGGCCGTCCGGAAGGATTTTGAATGAACTGCCCCACAAAGGGTTGTAATAAATTGGGATTTGCATTGGCAGACCAGGAGGGAGGGTGGTTACTTCTTCGGGCAGAATTGGATTGGCAGCGCGGATTTCCTGCTCTGTGGTATTGAAATGCACCGCCAAAGCGGGCAAATTATCTCCGGTTTGCGCTTCATAATCAACTAACTCGCCGGGGGAATAAGGAGGGCGCGTTGGTAATGGCGTTGTGATTATTTCCTGCTCTGGTGATAAGGTAGATTCACTTTGCAGCACATCATATTCAATGGAAGAGGGTGCTGTGGCGCAACTGGATAACAGGATCAGACCGATTAGAGAGAGTGAAAGCAGTAATTTAGTACGAGATGATTTGATAATCAGGCACGCGCGTTTGATTAAGGAATGTGAAATTGTTATAAATGACATATTTTTATAGATGATACCAGTAAATTTTGAATTTATGGTCTGGAAATTCGCGATTCAAACGATCCAAACACACTTGCCTGAACAATTAGCCCGTCTTTTTCCAGATAACCTAAGTATGGCTCGTCTCCTGCATGGGCGACCCAATTGTCCAGGACAAAAGGTAAGGGGCCATCCGCTAAAATCCACTCCCCATTGTATTTTCGGGCAATATGCAGGTGAGTCCCGGTGGACACGCCTCCTTCACAAGAGGGATGGCCAATGGGATCATTTGTGTTGACCCAAGCCCCTTCTTTTACGCGCCCATTCGTCGCGATATGCATGTAGAGTATAACCCAGCCAGTCTCTTCTTTCCCGTCGCCATCCAGGTCTACCAGTACTGCCCCGTATTCTGAGCGGATTACAAGCCCTGAACTAACCGCCGTAACCCAATCGTCTGTTTCAACACAGCCGTGGTCACTCATCATCGGCGCAAAGTCCAAAGCGGCGAGCGCGCCATTTGGACCCCATGCTGAATGCGGGCCGCCAGTGAGACTCCACGTACGTCCGGCACGGAAGGGAAGTTCAAGAATAGGCTGGGTGAGGTTGGGAGGATAAAGCGGTTCAACGGCCTGAGCGCGATCCCATGGATTGCCAAACATATCCAGATAAAGAGTAACAAGATTGTTTGCTCCATAAAGTTTGGTTGTCCAGTCTGGAGAATCGTTAAGTTTTGAATACAGGTATTGAAGGGCAACGGTTCCCGCATTCAATTGAGGCGCAATTTGAATAATTTCGCCATTGGGAAACTCTAATTCAGACACCAGACCCGCGCGCCAACCATAATAGCCTAAGGAAAGCTGTTGAACGGCCCAACTTAACTGTTTATAAAGTCCTTTGTCGTGAAAGTCTACCCAGCCCAGGGGGTAGTCGTTTTGGGATATATTTGAAGGTTGTCCATAAACCCAATTACTTTCAAATTCCAGTATAGCCAGAAGTAATCTGGGGCTGATTGAATTTTCTGTGGCCACCCGATCAATG
>ENA-OSEO01002625-OSEO01002625.1-sediment-metagenome-genome-assembly--contig:-NODE-2625-length-24299-cov-4.183676_pt1 | contig 24299 bp, 24 predicted proteins | sample MGYA00237883_ERZ534232 | MGnify/ENA metagenome assembly ERZ534232
TGATGTAGACGTCCCGCAGGATCCAGGTCACCACCTGAAGCGGCAGCTGCAAAAACAACAGTTTAATCACGTACCAGCCGGCCTTGACGTCCGGAGCAATTCCCTCGACCCTGGCAAAAACCAGCGGCTTGTCTTCAAAATAGATCAGAACGATATCATTGATCGATGTCATCGAGTACCACCTTCGGGCCTTACATCCGGACCCCGATTTGTTCGCATCGCCTGGACCTGCCGGCTACCGCCAGGTTGCCGGAAGACTTCATTTTCTTATATCTTCGGTTTACGCTGCCGCTTCCCTCCCCCATAGGGCGAGACCCCGGGTGAGGTAATGACAGCAATCCTTCATATACTTTATAATTCGCCTGAACCCCTGCTCCCGAACCCTGACCCCCGATTCCCGATCCCCGATCCCTAAATGGATACTGCCAACATCGTAAGGACCCCGAAAATGGCGGTGGTAATCAAACCGTACTTCAGGGTGGCTTTCAGGACCGGTCCCTCCTTGCCGGAAAGCCCCACCGTGGAACAGCCCACCAGGATCTTGGCGGGTGCGATCATGCTCCCCAACGCGCCGCCGGTGGTCTGGGCCGCCAGGATGATCGCCGCACTCAGACCGGCCAGCTCGGCGGTCTGCTGCTGCAACACGCCGAAGACCACATTGGAATTGGTGTTGCTGCCGGTCATGAACGCTCCTAACAAGCCGATCCATGATGCGAAAAAGGGATAGGCGCTTCCAAAAGTTTTGCTGATCCCTTCGGCCAGCAGATAAATCATGCCGCAGTGATCCATGATCAGGGCAAATCCCACCATGCTGACAATCCCCAGGCTGGTGGGAAGGCCGTTTTTGACGGTTTTGGCCAGTATCTGTTTAAAGGCCCCAGGTCCGTAAAAGCCCTTGGCGCGATAGACCCAGTAGCTGATCATCGATGCATACAGCAGAAGGGCGCCGCCATGACCGAACACATTTATCCCATCGCTGTGTCCGGCTGAAACCACCCAGCCCGTACGAGAGACAATCTCGGGAAAAGGGAGCGACAGTTGGACCTGTCCCAAAAAATGATTAACTGCCGGAATCATCACACCGGTGGAAACGACCAGGATCAGGATCAAATAGGCCGACAGTGCCCAGCCAAGCCCCATACGGGAAGTGACATCCGGCGTTTCAGTCAGGTTGTAAATTTTCAGACGGGCCACCGCCAGGCACACGCTCAGCCCCGCCAGACTGCTGCCGAATCCGCCTATGGTCCACATCCCACTGGTAACCAGAAAATACTGAACGCCGGCCATGGCCGTACCCACAATCAAGAGTGCCGGCAGGCTGTGGCGCACCATTTTCCATCCGCCGTAAACATGCACGCTAAACAGGCCGCACAGATAGGCCGCGAGGCCTAAAAAAATGGCCGACCAGGGCGCCAGCACATCCACTCCCAGACCCGTCACCGCCATCATGGCCTGAAACGATGCTCCCATGGAGCCGAATGTCACTGACCAGCAGTGACCGATAGCCGGTACGGCCACGGCCACCACCGGTGAAAACCCCAGGCCCACCAGCAGCGGCGCCGCTACGGCAATGGGCACGCCGTAGCCGGCCACCCCCTGAAGAAATGAGCTGAAAATCCAGCCGAAAATCAAGAGCTGAATGGTCTTGTCCCCGCTGAAACGCCGGATGCCGGCGCCGATAGCCGCAATAGCCCCGGTTTCATTGACCACATGGTAAAGCAAAAGGGCCATCCAGATGATATAGAGCACGTTTATCGACAAAAGCGCGCCCCGCATCTGGGAATAAGCCAGCAGCAAGGGGTGGGCCCCGAAAAACAGGACCGAAACGGTCAGCGCCGTGACCCATCCGGCCGCACCGGCGCGGCCGCCGCTCCAGTTCAGCCCGATCATCAGTACCAGAACCACCGCTATGGGAGACAAAGCAAAAATCCACTTTATCAGAAACAAATCCGTCATGCCTTAATCCCGGTGCTTCCATTTATACACATATGAATTTGGTTAGACCCTTATAATACCGAAAGATTCTTTTCAAGTCCTTTCGGAGGGATCATCTCCGAACTTGATAAAATGCCATTGAGGGTCTATGATCCGGCCTCAGCAGATTGTCACGTGCCGGATGACAAGGATCGGATTGCTGGCATATTTTAAATATGGGGGGGGTTGCTCGATAACTTTATTTTTCTGCTGGAACAGTTTAAGATTCGGTTTCAGCCGTTAAAGCCGGATATCGTTCTGCCGGTCGGCATCTCTTTCTATACGTTCCAGTCCCTGTCCTATACGCTGGATATCTATCGGAACAAGATAAAACCATGGCATTCTTTTACCGACTTTGCCCTGTTTGTGACGTTATTCCCCCAACTGGTCGCAGGACCTATTGTCAGGGCCACGGCTTTTCTGCCGCAATGTCAAACGCCGCGCAAAGCAACGGGATACCAACTGGGGCGGGGAATGGCGCTTCCTGGCGATTTATGGCCTGGGGCGGGCCGCACGGAAGCTATCTGGTCATGGCCAATCAGGCAATTATCTCAAAGTTATCACAGCCGCAAACCGGCCGGTCCGGCCTTCGCCCCGGTAGGAAAAATACCGGTCGGGGTGACACTTGGTGCAGCTATGGCTGAGGCGGATGTTGTCGGCCCGAACCCCGGCTTCGCAGAGCTGGTCGCAACTGAGCGTCCAGAAATCAAAATGGTCCTCAGCGATCCTGTACTTCCAGAATGCTTCGGGAATCTCTTTTTTGTAATGGATAAATTCGGCGCAGCAGGGCCCCAATGAAGGGCCGACACCGGCATGAATGTCTTCAGGCCGGCAGCTGAACCTCTCCCGCATGGTGTCAATGGTCTTGGCGATGATGTTATGGATGCTGCCGCGCCAGCCGGAGTGAACGTTCGCAATCACATGCCGCATCGGGTCATACATCATCACCGCCTGGCAGTCGGCCACCTTGATGACCAGAGACTTTCCACGGACATCCGTGACCAGGGCATCCCCCTCGAAGGTCGGTTTCTTATCGATCGATATTTCGGACATATCCTCTTTTTTCAGGGCGAGCACCTTGACGCCGTGAAGCTGGTTGGTAAAGATCAGCTCCGTGCCGCCGCTGCAATCCATAATCCGACGTCGGTTCTGCTGAACGTTTTCGCTGCTGTCTCCCACCCCCATGCTGACGTTCAGGCTGCCATACGGCGCCGGGCTGCATCCGCCCTGCCGGGTGAAAATTCCATGCCAGATGCCCTCTATGGCCACCAGATGGGGAAACTGTAAATATATCAGTCCGTTTCGCTCACATAAGAGCATAAGCGTTCCCACCTCATATGATTATCAACAGAATAAATTTCAAATTGTTTATAAAAGTCAGCAATCGTTTCCCCACCCTCTTATCACTGTTCATTGCGCATAGCATTTATCGGTATCTCCTGACAATATCTTCAATAATCTGCGAAGTGGACACACCCGGGATTACCGGTACCCGCATCACCCGGCCGCCGCCGGCTTTGACCACATCAGCACCCACGATCTGATCCTCGGCCCAGTCCGCCCCCTTTACGAGAACATCGGGGGCAATGGCCGCGACTATCCTGTACGGATCCGGCTCGTCAAAAAGGATAATATAATCCACAAAGCAGACGCTGGCCAGCACTTCGGCCCGCTGCTCCGCGGTGATTACCGGGCGCTTCTCCCCCTTGATGATGCGGACGGATCGATTCGAGTTTAAACCGATCACCAGGATATCCCCTTGGGCCTTGGCGCTCTGAAGATAGCGGACATGGCCGATGTGCAGAATATCGAAACAGCCGTTGGTAAACACGATCCGTTTTCCGGCCTGCCGCAAGCTTTCCAGCTTTTTAAGAAAGTCTTCCAGTTTGATTATTTTGGATGAAACGTCCATAAAAATCGACAACTCCTTATATGCGATTCGAGATCAATCGGGGCGATAAGCCGATAATTTGATGAATTTTCGCATAAGCGCACCCCCCTTCGCCTCAGCCTCGATCTCAACCTTTTTAGTAATCTCACAGGGTGCGTGCCAGTGTGAGCACATCTACCCACTCGGCCCCGGATTTGAGCAATGCCCCGGCGCATTCATCCACGGTGGCGCCGGTGGTGTACACATCATCCACCAGCAGGACTTTTTTATGTAAAACCCGGCTTTCATCGCTGACGCTGAATGCGTTTTTTATGTTTTGCAGGCGTGTGCTGCGCCCCAGGCCGGTCTGTGGCTCGGTCCGCCGGGATCTGACCAGCACCTCCCGGTCGATCACCATATTCGGCAACTCCGCCGGTAATGCCGCAGGACTGCGGGGCCAGTCCCGCATCAGCAAAAAGGCCTGATTAAAGCCTCTTTTCCTGAACCTTTCAGCATGCAGCGGTACCGGCACCGCCATGTCCGGCGGGTCGTCACCCCAATGGGTCAGCAGAGCCGACAGCATCAGCATCCCCAGCGGACGCGCCAGCTGTACCTTGCCTTTGTACTTGAAGCGATGAATCGCTTCCATCAGGGTCAGGTCATAAACGCCGAATGCACGGGCTTTCCTGAACCGTTTGGGTTTTTCCAGACATTCGCCGCAGGGGTGATCATCGCCTTCACGGCTTCTAAACATCATGCCGCATTGGGAGCACAGGGGAGACTCAACCGGCCTGAACATATCGGAACAGGCCGGACAGACATAAGACGCCAGGGCCCGTTTGAAGATCGCAGGCTTCGACGCCTGCAGCCTCGATGGATCTTCAACATACCGGCCGGACCGATCGACACAACGATCCCCGGCCCCATGAAAAAAAAGCCCGCACGACAGGCATTGGGTGGGAAAAAGGGCCTCCTTAACGGCACTGAAAATCTGCAGCAGCCTATTCCTAAGAATAAATGTATTTGCGGTCATTATTAAGATAAAGACAACCAGATTTCTAAAGATCCTATTGATTAAAATTTTAAACCCGAATATCGAAATACGAAATAAATTCGAATATCAAATGTCTTAATGACAAAAACAAAAAAAATTGATTCTCCCGATAGATCATTGATTTTTTGGATCATTTGATTCAGGTCATTTGGTATTGTTTCGAATTTCGGTTTTCGGACTTCGTATTTTAATTTGCCGAATTCTTCGGACAAACCTCAACGACCCCTGACGCCCGCAAAACGAAACCATCCCTTCACTCAATTAACTATTCGGATTCTGACATTGTCCGTTGCCGAAACGCCTCATACATCACCACTGCGCCGGCCACCGACGCATTCAGCGATTCCACCCGGCCGGCCTGGGGGATCGACACTAGAAAATCGCAGTTTTTTTTGACCAGCGGGCGGATCCCTCTTTCCTCACCTCCGATGATAATGGCGATGGAATCGACTAATTCGCTCTTGAAAAGAGACCGGTGTGCGTCCCGGTCCATGCCCACAATCCAGATTCCCTGTCGCTTCAACTCATGGATGGCGCTGACCATATTGGTAACCCGGGCAAGCAGGACATGCTCCAGCGCCCCTGAAGAGGCTTTGGACACGGCCGGCGACGGCGGGGCTGAACGGTCTTTGGGCATGATGATGCCGTCGATCCCTACGGAATCGGCCGTGCGAACCAGAGCGCCGAAATTATGCGGGTCAAGAATATTGTCCAGCAGCAGCAGAAAGGGGCCTCCCCCCCTTTCGGCGGATGTCTTCAATATGATATCCAGGTCAGACAGCGGGTAAGGACCGACGCCGGCGCCAATCCCCTGGTGTATCTCGCTTCTGGCAAGCGCGCCCAATTGGGCCGACGACATTCTTTTTACGGGTACCCCCCTGGTTTCCGCCAGTGCAGCCGCCTGCAGGACACGTTCGGAATTTTTTTCTCCGGCAAGATAGATTTCAACAAAATCCCTGCGCCCGGCCTTAAGCGCCTCGGTCACGGGATGGATCCCGTACAAAATTTCCATCTTCATGCAAATGTCTCTCTACCGGTCCGGTAATGCCGGATAAGCGTTTTAAGCCTGTCTTGTGCCTCCGCCAGACGATCATTGATGATGATATGCCGATACAAATCTTGCCGGGCCATTTCTTTTTCAGCATTCACCAGGCGCTTGGCAATTTCCTCCCGATCATCGGTGCCCCTTGTTTCCAAACGCCGCCGCAGGGTTTCCATATCCGGCGGCATAATAAAAATAGTGATGCATTCCGGATAACGCGCCAAGATCTGGACGGCGCCCTGCACATCGATATCGAGCAGGATATCCCGGCCGGAGGATAAGCCGCTCTCTATTAAATCCGCCGACGTACCATACAGATTGCCATGAACTTCCGCCCATTCGGCCCAGCGGTTTTGTCGAATCCGTTCCTTGAAATCTTCCGCCGCGATAAAATGGTAATCGACCCCTTCCCTTTCACCGGTGCGGGGCTTTCGGGTGGTGTAGGATACCGAGTAAAGCAGATCAGGGAAAACCGACCGTACCGATTTGCAAAGGGTTGTTTTTCCCGCTCCGGACGGCGCTGAAATCACAAATAGCAGGCCCTGCCGGCGTACCTGGTCATGGCTGGTAAAACGCGGGGTGCTGACATGCGGCGGCATCATCTCGGGCTATGACGATTCCTTCAGCGAAGCATAGCGCTGAGATATGGTCTCAGACTGGATCGCTGAGAGAATGATATGATTGCTGTCCATGACAATGATGGACCGGGTCCGGCGGCCATGGGTTGCGTCGACCAGACGCTTTTCATCTTTGGCTTCATCTTTGAGCCGCTTCATCGGGGCCGAATTCGGTGAAACGATGGCCACCACGCGCTCGGCAACCACCGTGCTGCCGAATCCGATATTCAGTAATGTCTGTTCCACTTACATCTCCATAAGCTGTAATTGTTTTAGCCGATTAGCATCAGTAGGCGACGCCTTTTAGCCTTCAGCCTTTCTTATTCCACATTCTGAACCTGCTCCCTGATTTTTTCAATTTCTGATTTCACATCGACAATGATGTGGGATACCTTTTGATTGCCCGCCTTGGACCCCATGGTATTGAATTCCCGGTTGAATTCCTGCAGCAGAAAATTGAGTTTGCGACCGGCCGGCTCCGGGGCGGCCATGATGGCGCGAAACTGCTGGATATGGCTGCGGGCTCTTACAATCTCCTCGGAGATATCGCTGCGGTCAGCCAGAAATGCGGCCTCTTGTGCCATGCGGCCGGAATCGATCTCAATCCGTCCGCTGGTTAAGGCGGCGATGCGCTCCTGCAGGCGTTCTTGGTAATGGGCCGCCAGACCGGAGGCGGCCTGTTCAATTTCATCCATCCAATTCTCGATATCAAAAAGCCGTCCTTTAAAATCCTTAAAGAGGGCGGCCCCCTCCCGGCTGCGCATGGCGTCGTGATCGGAAATAGCTGCGGCCAGAGATTCCCGGACGACATCCCAGCAGGCATCCCTGTCGGTAGCCACCTCTGCCGGCCTGATAATACCGTTGCCGGCGATGAGTTCCAGCGGTATTTCCGATTTCAATTGCAGCATGTTCCGCAGCCGCATCAGGGCAGCATGGTAGGCTTTCGCCTTGGCCTCATCGACTTCAAATAGATAGGCCTCATCAAAACTTGTCCGTATCTGCACCGTTACCTCGACCCGACCCCGTGTAATTTGAGCCGCAAGCAACCCCTTAATCTGCTCTTCCAGAGGCAGGTAGCTGTTGGGGATACGCAAGACAATGTCCAGGTAACGACTGTTGTAGGAACGAATTTCAGTATTCACCGTCAGGTTTTCGGATGACTTCTCGGAACTGGCGTAGGCCGTCATACTTTTTAGCATGATTCCCTCTCCCACAGCTTCTCATCAATTCTCATGCAAGGTCCGGGTGATGTCTTTCAGGTATTTGTTGCGGACCCTTACCAGAAAAGTCAGCATATTCTTTTCGGCATAATCCGGGTAGGTCCACGGCAGCGTCTGAAACCCTCCCCGGGTGTAAATCAGGGTCAAGTCCGCATAGATTCCCTTGCCGATACTGATCCGGTGCGTAAAGTTTTTGGCTGAGGCCAGGACAAAGCGTTCGTGCACCAGATAGCCCGGGTCGATATTGATCCGGCGACGACCGTTTTGCACATATTTATGCTCAACATCATTGGTGATAAGCTTGATATCTGCCAAATCATGCTGCTGAATGTGATTTTTAAAGGCCAGAACCCGCCGAAAAAGCGGCGTACCCATTTCAGTGCTGTAATAGTCCGTAAAATCAAAGTTAAACCACGGACCCGCCAGATCGATGGGGCCGAAAGCATCGCTGAGGTCGCAGGCGGCCGCCGCCAACAGGCGCTTGTCGTTCATGAAAAGACCGACAACCAGTTTTGCAGGCTTCGGGGTCTGTGGGTTGCTCATAAGGGTACGGGTCCGTTCAGGATGGCCTGCGGCCGGACAAGCTTCGTCAAGCGTCTAACGGTTTGGCCTCGTCGATGAGCATAATGGGGATGTCGTCCCGTATCTCATACAGGAGTTTACATTTTTCACAAATGAGTCCATCCTGGGCATCATTCAGATGGATGTCACCTTTACACTTGGGACAGGCCAGAATATCCAGAAGTTCTTTGCTGATTGGCATGGCTGCGGTCCTTAATTTTTTATTATGTGTTTTTCATATATCGTGATATTCATAACAGAAAAATCCAATGGTTGCAAAATAAATGCCTTTTAAAATACTGATCATCCGCTGGTCCGGCATGGGAGATATCATCATGACCCTTCCGGCGATCAAATGGTTGAAAGAACATTTTCAGGAATGCCACATTTTCTACCTGACGGATATCGCCTTTACCGCGATTCTTGAAAAATCGGGCATGGTCGATTGTATCGAGGCCATAGACCGCCGGGGCTTCACATCCGCTAAAAGATTTTTAGCAGCGGCTGCCGGCACGCTGGCGACGGTTTATCGTCTGCGCCGCAACACATTCAACATGGCCTTCGATCTTCAGGGATTCGGCGAAACCGCCCTGCTGGCGCTCCTCAGCGGCGCCCCCGTCCGGGTGGGGCGGATCAAAAACTCACCCCTGCGCCGGTGGATTTACACCACCCCCATTCGGGCAGACTGGGCCGCCGGGCACCGCACCCGCTATTTTATACGGACGGTCGCCGAAGCCTGCGGCGCCGCCGTTCCGGTTGTGGTGGATCCACCCGAACTAAAGATATCCCCCGGCCCGGATACCAGCACCCGGCGGTTTGTCGGTCTGAATATCGGCGCTTCTACCGAATCGCGGCGCTGGTCCGAACAGCACTTTATTGAACTGGCAAGGCGTTTATCCCGCCGGGGGTTGGATATCCGCTTTTTCCTGGGACCGCAGGAAGCGTTTCTGGCGGAAACAATCCAGCCGATTTGTCTGGAAAACAACTGGGATTTTAACCGTCACTCCCGCATGGAGTCTCTTATGGAAGCAATTGCCGGGTGCTGGCTGCTGGTATCCAACGACACCGGACCGGGTCATTTGGCAGCGGCTCTGGGACTTCCCGTCATTACTCTCTTTTCCAGCGGGACACCGGAAAATGTAAAACCGCTGGCGCCCGCGGCCCTCTGGTTCAGGGACAAAATGGACATTAACCGGATAACCGTGTCGGAAGTCGAGGAGGCCTGCCTGGAACTAATGAAGTCTGAAAAAGAACGCAAAACGGGGGACAACAATTACAAAACTGTTTCCTACCTTGAGCCTTGAGCCTTCAACCTATCTTTCCCTTGATTTTCTTGCGGACCTTTTCCGGGATTTCCTTGATCCGCCAGCGACGGTGGACCCACAGCCAGTTGTCGGGGGCCAGGCGGATATGGTCCTCGATGATTTTGTTAAAAAGTATGGTATTTTCAACAATATCATTGCTGATATGGCCGCTGCGGACCAGCTCAATGGGCGGACTGATGATGATGTGGTAGCGACCATCTTTTTGACGAACGTTAAAGGCCGGGACGACAGTTGCCCCATAACGCAGGGCAAACATGGCCAACCCCTTGTTAGTGCATGCTGTTTTCCCGAAAAAAGGAACGTAGACCCCTTCAAACCAGGATGCATTCTGGTCCAGTAGAATACCGATGATCTGGTTTTCCCGCAGCAGCGCACTGACCTCCGCCGCGCTTTTGTCCTTATCCAGCACCCGGTTGCCGGTTCGACTCCTGATTTCAGTCAGCACCCGATCCATCGGAGCATAATCCAGCGGCCGCACCAGTACGTTAACAGGAAGCCCGTACTTTAATCCGGCGGCCAGCGCCATCAACTCCCAGTTGCCCAGGTGGGCTGTCAGGAAAAGAACGCCGGTTCCGCGCGCAAGAGCCTGCTCGAGATGCTGCTGGCCGCTGAATTCGACATAGGCGTCGATATTCTCTTTGCTGAGTCCGAGCAGCGACGGGATCTCCAGCATGACCCGTGCCAGCTGGACAAAATTGGCTTTGACCATAGACTGGATTTCAGCCGGGGCGAACTCACGGCCAAGCGCGTCGGACATGTTGTTCAGGGCTATCCTGCGGTGATAGTGATCCAGCCCGTACCAGATGCGACCCAGGGGGTGCGCCAGATACCCCAGCTGCCGGCAGGGGATTCGGGATAGAAAATGTATCGCCGCTCTGATCAGCTCATAGGCAATTTGGTCTTTGCTCCTTCGCATCATCAGAATAAAATCATCCGCCGGGGGTGGCATGCGGGACGGCGCCGTCGTCGCCGGCTCCGATCAATACCAGCATATAGGCCAGCAGGGCCTGATACCAGCTGTGGTAAATGTTAAATCCGGTCAGTCCGATAACCATCAGAACAACCGGCCAGGAAACCAGCCCGTAGCGGAAGCCTTTCAGGTCTCTGAAAATCATCCGAACCGCCGCGATAAACAGCCAGACAAAGGCGGCCAGACCCAATATCCCCGTACTGGCTATCAACATAAAAAAAAGACTGTGGGCATGGGTCTGTTCGCCGGCGCTGAAAACACTGCCGTCCGGTGCGATATATTCCGGAACGACGCCGCTGGCGGCCATTTCCTTATAAACATCCTGGAAGGAGGAGATGCCCACGCCAAAAGCAGGATGATCCAGCCACATCCGCCAGGCGACCTTCCAAAAATAAACGCGGTCGTAGATACTGCTTAAATTAAACTGTCGGTTGATATAAAACACGGCGCCGATCGCCAGCACAACCGCCAGAACCAATGCCAGCGCCAAGCCGAGCGCTTTTTTACTTTTAACGAAGCAGGCGGCCCCGAAAAAGATGCCGGCGGCTGCAGCCAGAATGGCGGTACGCACATGCGTCTGCAACACATGGGTAAAGGCGATCAGCCCGATCAGCATGAGTACGGATTTTTGCTTGACGCTCAGTTTGCCGTCCAACACCCCCCAGCTCAGAAAAAAGGCGGCGCTGTATGCCGACAGGCCGGAAATCCGGGACGCTTCTTTTAACTTGCCGGTATACCGCAGCAGGGGTTTCCCCAAAAGATCGCAGCCCATTATATAGGCCGACAGCGTATTGATCGCCGCCCAGATAACCCCGGCGGCCAGACCGTAGAGCAGGTATCGGGTCACCGGCAGCCGCCGGGAAATATCCAGAAGCGCCAGCCCGAATAGCACATAGCGGATAAAAATCACGTCGTGGGCCCAGCCTTTGCCGCCCGGACCGTTATAGACCAGGCTGATCACAATGCTTGCAAACCAGACTGCCCAGGGGATGACCAGGGGGTGTTGCCTCAATTGCCGGAAAGGGTTTTCTCTGATCACAACACAGCGGGCGACCCAGGCAAAACCGGCGAACCCGATGGCCGATTCAAATCCGATGTTGCCGATCACCAGTCCGGCAGGCACCAGTGCTCCCGTCACCGCACAGAACTTGTCCAGCCGTGACGCCCATGTTATCCTTAATGTTGATTGCACTATTTCAACATCCCCAACCAGTGGTACTGGTTTCTAATCCCATCGAGCCGGAAAAGGGGCCAGGTTGCCCGAGGGGTTCAGAGTTCTGGAATCCTTGAATCCTTATAGAATTTTGTAGGTGATCCAATCTTTTCAGCAACAGGACACTATCGATTCGCATTCTGAGCCTTTTTTAAAATTATTTCCAGCTGTTTCCGGAGTTCTCCCGGGTTAAAAAAAGTATCAAAAAGCCTTCGGGTTTCCTCCCCGCGTCGAACCAGATCTGCCGGCTCCGACAACCATTTCCGTACGACATTCACAAGAGCCGCCGGATCTCCGGGGGGGACCCAACCGATTACGTCGGAATCTTTGACAGCTTGCGGATAGGCGCTTGCCGCCCGGGTAATCACCGGACGGCCGGCCGCCATGGCCTGAAACATTTTGTTGGGAATCACCAGGTCCGCCTTGACGGTCGTACCGAAGATGCCCAGCAAAATATGGGCGCTGGCAATACGACCGGGCAGATCATTATAACGGACCCACGGTTCAAACACAATGTGGGTTAGTCCCCTGGCCTGCTTTTCAGTTTGCGCTTTGAGCACTCCGTCCCCCAGCAGAACCCATCGGGTCGCCAGATCCGTCGCCATTTCCGCCGCCCTTACTATCACATCAGCCCCCTGCAGCTGCAGAAAACTTCCAAAAAAAAGTATTTCAAATGGGGGCTGCACGCTTTCCAGCGGACGGGGGGTGAAATATTCGGTTTCAGCCCCGACGTATAGGACGCCGAGCCGGTCGGGCCGGACTTGAAGTCTTTGACTGAAAAATTCGGCATGCGCAGGCGTATCCGCCACCACCACATCGGCCGTTGCCAAAAGAGCACTCTCAGACAGCCGTTTTTTTTCGGCCGGCTTTGATGCCGGCGGCCATTTGTTCCTTTCAAAAACTTCCTTTTCATAGGCCGATATGAGCGGGTCCACCACTAGCGGAACCTGCCACCTCCGGGCCCATATTACTGCAGAGAGGATATCCCGCTGGCGAAAACAGGGAACCCAGACAAGATCCGGACGCTTGAGTCCATGGAAAAAGGCTTCGAGCCCGCCTGTCCGGCTGGCCAGGGGATGAAAAAAACGGACCTCCCAGCCCAGATCGGCAAACAGCCCGCGCAAGATGCGGTTGCGTGAATATTCAGGGTCGCAACGACCCCACCAGAGGACTTGCGGCATCTACTATCCTTTCACTTTCGATAGAACACTACAGCTTCAGCTCGGTCTTTATTCTAAGGTAAGCATCCTCCGGTCCGATGTTCCTGAGACAGGCATGGCCTTTTGCGGGAGGACACCGACCCAGGAAACACGGGCTGCAATCCAGCGGATACTTCAGCACCCTTTGAGACTGCCCGACCGCATGGCTCCGAATCCAGTCCGTGGGACCGAAAAAGGCGTATACCGCCAAGCCGGATGCCGCCAGGATATGCATCGGCCCGGAATCATTGGTCACCGCCAGCACCGCGGACTTTCCCAGTTCATACAGCTGAAGAATACTGAATCTGCCGGTGGCATCCAAACCGACCTCCCGGGCCAGCGCGCGGTTAATCTCTCTGTCCGCATCGCCCCCAATCCACACGCAGCGCAGGCCGGACGCCTCCAGTCGGTGCGCCAGTTTCAAAAAATGTTCCGCCGGCCAGCGTTTTGACGGCCAGTCACTGCTGCTGCCGGCATGCATCAGCGTAAAATCTCCGCCGGCCAGTCCCGCTTGCCTTCTCCATCGAACCACCCGGGCGATATCGTCCGAAGACGGATATAAGACCGACTCTGTTCCGGCCGGCGCCAGGCCGGCGGAAGCTATGGTTTCATTTAACCGGTCGAACACATGCCGGCGGGTATCCCGGCGGTAAAAACTCTCCGGATGAACATGGTATATCCTTAACGGTTGCGTCCCCACCCGCCGCGGGGAGTTTGAAAATCTCACCAGAAGTCGGCTCGTCCGGTTTCCCTGCAAGTCGTATATGCTGTCAAAAGCCTGTTTGCGGACCCATAACACCCTTCCCCAGGTGCTGTCCGAGCCGATCCGTTTGCCGCGATCCAGCACGCTCGCTTGCAGCTGCGGATGGTTGTCAAAAAGTTCTCTAAAAGGGGGACCGGTCAGCAGCCACACCGCATCATTCCGGTGATGCGCCAGGATCGCATCCATATGGGGCAGCGCCATCAGCACGTCCCCCAGGGCGGACATTTTAATGATCAAAATTTTTTTCATCGCTTCGACGCATCGCCCTGTAGCAGCAAATGCTGATACACGTCAAGCGTAGAACGGCACATTTTCTCAACCGTAAAATTTTCCCGAACCCATTTTTGACCTTCACGGCCGAAACGGTTTCTGGTTTCCTTGTCTAAAATCGCTTCAGACAAGGCATCCGCCAGGCTCAGTTCATTATTCGGCTGTACCAGCCAGCCGGTTTTGCGGTGCAGAACGGTTTCAATGCTGCCGCCGTGGGCGGACGCAATCACGGGTTTACCCATGGCCTGGGCTTCCACCGCAATTCGACCGAAGGCTTCCGGCTGGCTGGAAGATGCGGACACCACCACATCGGCCAGCATCAGGGCCGCCGGCATATCGTCGCAATGGCCCATCAACCGAATCCTTTTTGCCAGACCCAGGTCCTGAATCATCTGCCGCAGCCGGAGGTTGAGATGGCTGCTTTCCATATCATCGCCCACGCACAGCGCCCTCCAGGGTATCTTGCGGATGATGCCTAAACTTCTGAAAAAGACATCATGCCCTTTCCAGTGGCTGATTCTGCCGGGAAGCATAATGATCGGCCCGGAATAGTCGGCCAGGCCCCAGTTGCTGCGAAGCGATTCAATTCTTTCACGGGATACGGCAGCCGGGTTGAAATAGTTCTCGTCCACACCGCGGTAGATCAGCACGACCCGGTCGCCGGAAACGTTATAATGCTGCCGGATATGGTCGGCAACACTTTTGGAAATTGCGATGACCCGCTCACCCTTGGTCATGACCGCACTGTAGGAGTTGACGGAATAAAATCCATGAAAAGTCGTAACCAGGCGCGGCCGCGTTTTTTTCGACAGGCTGCGCCAGGCAAGAAATCCGACCCAGGCCGGCAGTCGGGACCTGAGATGCAGGATGTCGACGCGTTCTTCCTGCAACAGTCGCCGCAGCGGGAACACGGTTTTCAGACAGGCCGGGCGCTTGGCGCCGACTTTCCAGGAAACGTGCGTGCTCCCCTCTTTCTCAAGTTGAGCGACCAGGCGCCCGCCGGCAGATATGACGATCGAACGGTGCCCCTGGCGGCACAAATAGCGTGCCAGTTCCAGGGTTCCTCTTTCAACCCCGCCGCCCTCCAGATCGGGAAGCATCTGCACTACCGTAATCGATTCGGCCACCATCTCCTCAACAGTTCCTGAGCGCATCGGGAGGCCTCATCCAGGCGCAGGCCCGCTGCGGTAAGACGCCCGGTTGTCAGCCAGACATCATAAGGGGTAACATAGTTATTCGCCGTCAGAAAATCCAGGCTTTGTTGAAATTTATTGTTTTTTCGTCGCCAGCATACCGGCAGAATCCCAACCCGGCACCCGGCGGTCAGGGCTTCGTAAACCATGGAAACACTGTCGGCCGTTACCCATACCGTGAGGTTCTGCAAATACTGCTGTTCGATCCACCCGGCCGGGGTATTGTGCGAGCTGTAAAATTCCACCGCGCCCATCCGGGCGGCAAGATCCTCCAGTTTGTCAAGCGTCTCCGGCGGCGTTCGCGGCGATGATGAAATGGTCCAGCACAAGTCCGGCCCTCTTTTCACAAGGGTCTTAACCTGACCCATCAATGCAGCGGAATCCCAGGAGTGGCTCTTTGGATCCAGGCCCCCCACCAGAATCAGGCCCCGGCGTGGATCATGGGCGTCCGTATAGGCAACGGTGTTGGGAGGGCCGATGGTCCTGAATATATTATCCCGCCGCTTTTGCCGGTCGTGCTGCGGGACAATACACAGGTCCATCCGACGTCTGAAAGGAAAATCAGGTGTCATACAGGTAACGACCCTGGCCCGGACGCATTTCTCCTTAAACAGAAGCATGGGAATGTGAGTCGCAGAACCGGTTCCGATGATCAGGTCCGTAAGGTTCTTGCCGGATTCAGGCCCGGCCGGCCGGATCCGCGCGGCTAAAAAAGACAGCCATGATCGGATACGTTTCGGGCTGGAAAGAGGATGAACCGTTCGGAGGTCTTCCGCTATGGGCGTTAATTCGGCCAGGGCCGCCAACACGCCGCGGGTCTGCTTTTCATGACCCGAACGGCCGTCCCAGAAAGAAACAACCTGTAGCGGTTTTGCTCCGTCAGGGTGGGTGGCAGCCATACGTTTCGATTGTGTTGATTTCATACTGTCATGTTATGAGGTTACACATATGCCTAACCCCGATAAATGGTTTCGCTTCCATCGGAAAATGACTGCAGGCGATGCCGGATAAAATCCCGAAAGGCCTTTTCATCCTCCCCGAATACGGCCTGGACGCCGATGACAACAAGCATCAGAGGCCAGTTGAATCGTCCGGAAATTTTAGTGAAATCTTTCTCAGTGGTTGCCAAGGCCTCAGCACCCGACTCCCGGGCCGCGTGCAGGATAGCGCTAAGATCTTGGCCGGAATATGGGTGGTGATCCGGAAAACCGCTGAATCCCACCAATTGACACCCCAACTGCGTCAGCGAATCTCTGAAATTGCGGTTATCCGCCAGCCCGGAAAATGCGAAAATTCGCACCTGCTTCACCCCATCCGGACCCACTGCAGGCGGCGGCGTCCGGCCGGCGTTTTCTTCTGAACCAACCGCCCGTGCGATCATCGGTACATGCCGGGACCTGAAAACAGGCCGGCAGGGCGCCATTTTCCGGACCGTTTCAATTGTTTCTGTTTTTTCTTCCGGAGACCGTGTCAGAATAACGGCATCACACCGCCGCAGCGCATCCGTCGGTTCCCTTAACGTCCCCCTGGGCAGCTGGTGGGTGTTACCGAAGGGACGCCGGTCGTCCAAGAGAACCAGGTCGATATCCCTTTCCAACCGGATGTGCTGAAAGGCGTCGTCCAACACCACGACGTCGACGCCAAACGTTTGAATGGCCGCCAAACCGGACTTAAACCGATCTCGGCCCACCAAGACCGGGATCCCCTTCAGGCTTTGCGCCAGCAAATAGGGCTCATCGCCGGCCATGTCAGGCGTCATGCGGATCCGTTGCCCGTCACTGACGATCCCTCCATTTTTTTCAGCGCCGCCCTTATACCCCCGGCTGATAACCGCCACCTTATAGCCGAGCTGTTCTATCAGCCGGGCCACATAAATTGACAGGGGCGTTTTACCGGTTCCGCCCACGGTAATATTTCCGATCGAAACAACCCGGCAGGGCAGTCTTTTCGTTTTCAGCAGGCGCCGGCGGTAAAGGACCTGCCGGCCCTTTACCGCGGCCGCATAAAGACATGAAAGCAGATACAGCAAGAAATCAAACGGATTCAAGCTGCTGCCGTCGTCCGTCATGGCGGACTGAACTTTGCCTGTCAGATAATTCATTTACGATAATTTCCAGATTTCTGGCCACCGCTCCCTTGTTACGGCAGAACACCCGATAGGCGTTTCGCCCCAGCTCGTCTGCTTTGGAGCTGTTTTCCATCAGCATGTGAACCGCAGCAAACAGTTCCCCGGCATCGTGCACCTGCAGCCCGCCCCCGGATTCAAGGAGCAGCCGGGCGATGGCGATAAAATCGCTCATATCCGATCCGAAAAGAACCGGCTTGGAAAACGCTGCCGGTTCCAGCGGATTGTGGCCGCCGCCATCCACCAGGCTGCCGCCGACAAAGGCAATATCGGCCAGGGCATACAGCCCCCTTAACTCGCCGATGCTGTCGACGATAATAACACCGGCCGGTCGCGCCTCCTTCTCAATCGATAAGTCTGAAACAAGCGCCGTCGCTATGTCCGCCTGCTGAAACAGCCGGGCAACCGCAGCGGTGCGCCGGGGGTCGCGGGGCGCCATTATCAAGGTCAAATCATAATGGCTGCGCTGCAGCCTGATAAAAACATCCCGAATCACCGCTTCTTCACCTTCATGCGTGCTTCCCGCCAGCCATATTTTTTTCCCCGAAGCGATTTTCAACCGCTGCCGCAGCTGCTGGTTCTGGTCATCTGTAAACGGTTCGTCGGTCTGATCAAATTTCACATTTCCGGTCACGATGATCCGGTCGAAAGGGATTCCCATCTGCCGAAACCGTTCCGCATCCAGGTCGGACTGCGCACAGATTTTTAAAAGCCCGGAAAACATCCATCTGAAAAAAAAAGCAAATCGTTTGTAGCCGCTAAAAGATTTTTTTGACAGCCGGGCGTTGACAAGCAAAACCGGCACCTTTCGCCGGGTCATCTCATGTAAAAAATTCGGCCAGATATCGGTCTCAACGATAACGACCAGCTCAGGATCGATTTTTTTGACAACCTGCCGGACCGAAAAAGCCAGATCGTAAGGGTAGAAAAAAATCGCATCCACGATCCCGGTTAAACACCGGCCGGCCACCTCATAACCGGTTTGGGTGGAAACCGAAAAAAAGATATCATGATTTCCTATTTTATTTTTCAAGGCTTTTACCAGCGGAACTGCGGATAATACCTCTCCCACGGACAACGCATGAATCCAGACCGGACCTTTTTTGCGAAATCCCGGGCGGCCGGCAGCGGCCGGCAGGCGCCTGAATCCCAGCCGGTGGGGAAGCGTCCGGCGCAGCTTCCGGGAAGCCGCTACGACAGGCAGAATCAGGGGGAGCCCCAGAACCGCTGCTATGAAAGATAGAATATTATAAAAAAGAATCACGCCGACATCCATTCAGCTACTCAGGTTGAGGCTAAGGCTGAGAATGAAACCTTAATCTCAACCTCAACCTTAGCCTTAACCTTATTCCGCATGCATCAGCAAAATTACGCCCACGCAGAGAAAAACAAAATTGGCGGCCCAGACCGACAGCAGGGGCGGAAGCATGCCGCCGCGGCCCAGCGACACACTGAAACTGTAGAAAACCCAGTATAAAAAGGCAACCCCCAGCCCGTAAACGATGCTAACCGGCAGTCCTTCCCTTAGCTTACCGCGGATGGCAATCCCGGTAGCGACGATGCTCAACAGCAAACATACAAACGGAAACGCGAACTTGGCATATAAATCGACGCGCTGGGCGGTGGCATCGTAACCTTCGGATTCGGTCCGACGGATGTAGGCATACAGTTCCTTAAAACTCATTTCTTCGGATTTTTTTGCCACCCGTTTTAAGTCATCCGGTATAAACTCCAGTTTTTCGACACGCGCCGGGTGAAACTCAACAGTGTAATTCCCCTGCTTCAAGATTAAATTCTGCTCCATGGTGTTATACAGAACCCATTGGCCCTGCTCATAGACCCCTTTGGGGGCATCCACCCTTCGGACCAGTCTAAACTCGCTATCGAAATAGTTCAGCGTAATGCCATAAATAGCCGGTACTTGCGGATCATAATGTTTAATGTGGATGATGGCGCGGCTGCCTTTCATCCAGATATTCTTACCCTGCGATAAAACCGCAGCTTCTTTGCGGACCTCTTTTAACCAGATCTGGTTGGCCCGACCGACCGTGAGGGGAACAACCACCTCGGAAAGAAAGAACATAAAAAAACTGACCAGCAATCCCATGGCGATCATCGGTTTTAAGAGGTGGTAAATGCTGACCCCGGCGCTTTTCAGCGCGATGATTTCATTGTTTTTATTCATCAGGCCGAACACGACCAGCACCGCCAGCAGGAGTCCGACCGGTGTTATCTGAGCGATGATGAAAGGGATTTTGTACACAAAAAAAATCAGCGCTTTTGAAAACGGCAGCCCCGCTTCCAGAAAATCATCGATCTTTTCAAAGAAGTCCACGACAACATATATACCGACGACCATGATCAGGACAATGGCCAGATATTTCAGAACCTCGCAAGTGATATACTTATGAATAATCTGCATCATCTTCAGCTAAGTTTTGTTCTAACACCGGCCCCGTCTTTTCATCCAGCGCGCCAGGAAATTCATCTGAAATGTCCGTTCCCGGGCGGTTTGCCTGAGCAGAAAAATCCCGATTCCTCCCATCACGACATTCGGGAGCCACATGCCGATCAGGGGCGGATAAACCCCGGCTTCGCCAAACACCCATCCGGCGGAAAGAAAAACATAATAGCCTAAAAAGAAAATCAGGCCCAGTCCCACGCCATAAGATCGTCTGGCGGAGCGGGACTGTATTCCCAGCGGCACAGCCAGCAGACCGAGGGCAAAGCACGCAAACGGCGTTGAAAATTTTTTATGAAATTCCATCACGGTCAGATAATACCGATCATTTTTAAGGGTTTTTGTTTTCACAGCGTGCCGCAATTCGGAAAGCCCCATCTCTTCCGGGTGCTTTTCCCCCCCCTGAGCCGGCCGGACCATCCGTTTGATATCCAGGTTGATGTCATAGGTATCAAACTGAATGGTATGGGCCGAACGGTTTTTCAAATCGACCTGATTAATGGTTCCATTGTACAACCGCAGTCGATACATCAGATCCTGCGGATTACTGAACAGCCTCCCTTTTGACGCCACCACGGTGCTGACTAAATCAGGGGTTCTCTGATCCTCAATGAACACATCCACCAGGGATTTATTCTTCAGGTCAACCTGATTCACATAAAGCATCACGCCGTCAAAGCTGTCGCTGAACGTCCGTTCTTTGAGGCCGATGTCAATATTTGAAGATATCACCTTGAAAGACAACTCTTTTAATGACAGCCGGCCCCAGGGCAATCCATAAATCGCCATGAAACTTGTCAGCGCCCAGCCGATGAAGGCAAAAAGTAAAACCGGCGGAAGCAATCGGTAGATATGACACCCCCCGGCCTTGAGCGCTACGATTTCATTATCGCTTGATAAGCGCAGAAAGGTCAGCAGCACCGCCATCATGACGGACATGGGAATGACGAATTGCAGGAAAAAAGGCATGGAATACATCAGCATCAGTACGATCGCCCACAAGCTGACCTTGTAATTCACAACCAGATTGGTGATATCGAGAATTTTCGTCATCAGAAAAATAAAGGTCAGAAAAAACAGATTGATGGCAAACGGCGGGATCAGCTCCTTGAATATATAGCGGTTAATAATCATGTTGAATTTCACTTGTATCCCTGGCTCCCATAAACCTTAAAATCCGGGTAAATATTAAATAACTATCCTATTTGACATCATAAATTAAGTCAATAGGTGTAAGCCCAATATAGTGTTCCGCACTGAATTCGCTTGACTTTGAACCCCCCGGACATTAATTCAGAGCCATGACAATAGCCGATGACAAATACTACTTTAAGATGGCATGGGTCTGGATAATCGGTTTCGGTTTTTTTCGGCTATTTTACGCCAGCCTTTTCCCGCTGGTGCCGGATGAAACAAACTACTGGCAGTGGAGCCGGCACCTTGCCTGGGGATACCACGACCAGGCACCGATGATCGCCTGGGCTATCAAACTGACAACGACCTTATTGGGCCACACAGAGCTCGGCGTCCGCCTCCCCTTGGTGGTGGCCATGACCATCTCCTCGGCCTATATGATCCTGATTGCCAACCGATGGATCGGGCCCCATACGGCATTTAAAACAGCGGTTCTGAGCCAGGCAATCCTTGAATTCAATGTCGGCGGACTGCTGGCCACACCGGACGGACTGCAGGCGGCGGCATGGGCCGGGGCCTGTTATCATGTGGCCGTCGCCTATGAAAAGGATGAATGGTCCCAATGGATCATGGGCGGACTGTGGTTCGGTTTCGGCCTGCTCAGTAAATACACCATGGTCATTTTTTTACCCGGGGCTTACCTTTTTGGTCTTTTTGGCCCGCCCTGCCGCAAGCGTCTGGCCGGCGCCCGTCCCTACGTGGGGGTTTTGCTGGGATTGCTGATGTTCCTGCCGGTCATCCTGTGGAATGCCCAAAACGATTGGAACTCCCTGCGGCATGTGGCCTACCTCGGTGGCGCCAATGAGACATTTTCAATCCACTGGAAATATTTTGGAGATTTCATGGCTTCACAGGCCGGGCTCCTGTCCCCCCTGGTTTTCCTCATGGTTCTATGGGCCTGGTGGATGGTTCTTTTTAAAAAACACCGGGCCGAACGATGGATCTATTCCTTTCTTTTTTTGACTTCATTTCCCATGTTTGCGATTTTTGGCCTTTTAAGTCTCCATACCCGGGTTTACGGAAACTGGCCGGGGGCCGGGTACTTGACCGCCTCCGTATTGGTCGCGGCATTCTTTAGCGGACAGACAAAAGATGGTCTTCGCACCCACGGACAGGCATCCGGTCATAAATTATGGTCATGGGCCGTGGGTACCGCCTATGGCATGACCGCCCTGGTCTTGATTCAGGTTGTCTGGCCGATTCTGCCGATACCGCCGAAACTGGATCGCACCGCAACGGAACTATCCGGCTGGCGGGAGCTGGGGGAAAAGGCGGAGCAGCTTCGGCGGCAGATGCCGATGCCGGACAAAACCTTTATCTTCGGCCTGCGCTATCAAACCGCCAGCGAACTGGCCTTCTATACCCCGGGACAGCCCCGGACCGTCTCCATCAATAAATGGAAAAGACCGAATGTATATGACTACTGGTGGAAAGACGAAGACCTCATCGGATGGGACGCCGTCGGGGTAGCCTATGACGCCGACAGTCATATCACCCGGTTAAATCAGATATTTGAACGGGTCGACCCGCCCATCGAACTGAAAATCTACCTTGAGAGAGTTTTCTTTTCGGATCAAAGCCAGGCGCACCCGGTCAAATCCTTTTATCTTTACCGGGCCTACGGCTTTAAGGGCGGACTGCGCTGGGAGCCGCCGGATCAAGATGATATCCGGATACGCTGACACGTGAAGAGGCAGCGACCAGGGCCAGGGCCTGGGAACTTAAGGAAACCGCCGCACGCTCTACGGAACCTTTTTTTCAGACCCTTTTTACATAATTGACCGGACTTCCTGCAAATCCTGCCGCGGTTCGTGCGGATGAAGCCAAATCCGGTTTAAACACAGTCAAACGGATATTTCCCGTACCACAGAATTTCACGACAATTTTCGGGATCTGTCACCCCTTCAGTATTAACGAAAAACAAATTGGAATCAGATCCGATCTTCAATTTTTGTTTCAGTTCAATAAAAGCGGACCTGTTGACTAACATGTCAAGCAAACCGATGCCTACAGACCCGGACTCTCCGGCTTCCACAGAATTATCGCCCTCCAGAGGATTGGCCAGAATACGAATCCCGTTGGCTGCCGCAAAGTCGTCGCAGCTGATATAGCAAGTTGAAAAATCCCGCACAATATCCCAGGCCGTGGGATTGGGCTCACCGCAGGATAGACCTGCCATGATCGTCTTCAGATCTCCTGCAACAGGGTGGGGGCGGCCGTCAGCGGCTGCCGCGGAAGCAAGAAAGCAGGCAGCATGATTGGGTTCCATGATGATGAACTGAGGCGGATTGTCCTTAAACTTGTTGACCAGATAACCGATCACGGCGCCGGCCAACCCCAAGGCGCTGGTGCATCCCGTCACCAGGGCGAAGCGCTTTGGCGGAAACCACGCTGCCACCAATTTCAGGGAACCCACCCATCCGACGGCAGATCCAACGCCGATCAGAAGCCGCCCGATGTAGGCCAGGTTGATATCCGTCGTGGCGGCGAATAGCAGCGTTCCCAAGCCGTTGAGCGCAATTGCCCCGGCAAGCATGCGGCGTGGTCCCCAGCGGTCGACCAACAGTCCGACGGGCACTTGGAGTCCCGCGTAGGCGTAAAAATAAAGCGCCGAAAACGTACCGACGATTCCGGCGGTTACGCCGAAATCGCGCATCAATTCCTCGACAATGATGCTTGGTGTAACGCGTTGAAAAAAGGCGAAGAAAAAACAAAAGGATCCCGATTTCATGATTCACGCACTTGAGCAGGGTGGTGTCGCGCGCGGTATTGCACAGGCGGCGCGCGTGGCAGTGCTGGCACTGGCAGCGACGGCTGTCCTTGGCGGTTGCTCGCTGTTCAGCAGCAAGAACAAGCATGAGCCGGCCAAGCTGATGGAGGTTCAGCAAGTGCTGGCAGTGCGTCAGGTGTGGAGCGTCAGCGTCGGCAAGAGCGGCCGCTACGTGATGCAGCCGGCGGTGGCGGGCAACAACGTCTACGTGTCGGCCGCCGGCGGTACTGTGACCGCCCTGGATGGCGCGACCGGCCGCACGGTCTGGCAAGGCAAGGCGGACGTGGACCTGACCACTGGCCCCGGCAGCGACGGCACCCTGACCGCGGTGGCGGGTGAGAAGGGCGCGGTCATCGCTTTCGACGAAAAGGGCGCGCAGAAGTGGAAGGTCGCCGTTAACGGTGAAGTCCTGACGGCGCCGCTGGTTGGGCAGGGATTGGTGATCGTCCGCACGACGGATGGTCACGTCCTGGGTCTG
>ENA-OSEO01002627-OSEO01002627.1-sediment-metagenome-genome-assembly--contig:-NODE-2627-length-24295-cov-5.148567_pt1 | contig 24295 bp, 13 predicted proteins | sample MGYA00237883_ERZ534232 | MGnify/ENA metagenome assembly ERZ534232
CGACGTGTTGATCTGCTCGAAGGATAAGGACGTTCTGCAACTGCTGGACGGCCGGATTCGCGTGTACGACATCAAGAAGGGCGAAACCACCGACAGCGAGACGATGAGGGAGAAGATGGGCATCACCCCCAGGCAGATCATCGATTGCCTGGCCCTGGAGGGCGATGCGATCGACAACGTGCCCGGCGTGCCGCTGATCGGGGAGAAGACCGCCCGCGAACTGATCGGCCGGTACGGCGATCTCGACAATCTCTACGCTCATGCGGATGAGGTCAAGGGCAAGCGGGGGGAAAACCTGCGCAATTCGAAGGAGCAGGCCTATGCCAGTCGGAGGCTGGTCACCCTCGATTGCAGCGTGCCGATGGAGATCGACTACGAGGCTCTGGCTTTCCAGGAGCCGGACAAAGAGCGCCTCGCGGGCCTGTACGCCGAACTGGGCTTCAACCGTCTGTTGGGACAACTGGGTGAGAGGAAGGAGACCACGAAGACGGAAGCCGCGAGCGATCCGGCTCCGATCCGGCCCCTGCCGGCCGAGCCGCCAGTCCGGGATCTTGGCCTGCGGGCTTCGGCCGCCACGCTGGAGCACGAGTACACCCTGGTGGAGACGCCCCAGAAGTTCGCAGCGTTTCTCGCTGAACTCAGGAAGCAGCAGCTTGTTTCCGTCGATACGGAGACGACCTCGCGGAATGCGATGCGGGCCGAACTGGTTGGCCTGAGTTTCTGCTGGCAGCCGGGCCGGGCGTTCTACCTGGCCCTGCGCGGGCCGCTCGGGGCCCCGCACCTGGACGTCGAGACGGTCCGGCGGGAACTGGGCCCGATCCTGGCGGACGAATCGGTCCGGAAGATCGGCCAGAACCTCAAGTACGACATGCTCGTGTTGCGAAACGCACGGATGCCGTTGGGGGGCATCTATTTCGACACGATGGTGGCATCGTACGTGCTCGATCCCGAGCGCCTGTCCCATTCGATGGACAACCTGGCGCTCGATTTCCTCAACTACGAGTGTATTCCCATTGTCTCGCTGCTGGGCAAAGGCAAGAACCAGCTCACGTTCGACCTGGTGGACCTGGCCGTCGCGGCGGAATACTCCGCGGAAGACGCGGACGTCACGTATCAGCTCTACTTGTGTCTCAAGGACCGCCTGGAACACGAACCTCAGCTCAACAAGTTGTTCCATGAGGTCGAAATGCCACTGATGGAAGTCCTGGCGGAGATGGAGTACAATGGTGTCTCCATCGACACGGGTCTGCTCCGCCGGATGTCGGGCGAACTGGACCAGGCCCTCAGCCACGTAGCCGAGCAGATCTATCAGGAGGCGGGCACGGTCTTCAACGTCGATTCTCCCAAGCAGCTTGCCGAGGTGCTGTTCGACCAGTTCAGACTCCAGCCCGGCCGGCTGGGCAAGGCCGCCCGCAGCACCGACGCGGAGGTGCTCGAAAGCCTCGCGGATGAGCATCCGATCGCCGGCATGGTCCTCGAGTACCGCAGCTTGGGCAAGTTGAAGAACACCTACGTGGATACGCTCGGCGCCCTGATCCATCCGTGGACCGGAAGGGTCCATACGTCATTCAACCAGACGGTGACCGCCACCGGGCGGCTGTCGTCCAGCAATCCGAACCTGCAGAACATCCCCATCCGCACGGAACTGGGCCGCAAGATTCGCGGCGCGTTCGTGCCCAAGAACAAAAGCGACTGCATCCTCAGCGCCGACTACAGCCAGATCGAACTGCGTCTGCTGGCTCACTTCTCGAAGGACGAGGCCCTGCGGGCGGCTTTCGCGGCCGACCAGGACATCCATCGGTTCGTCGCCTCGCAGATCTACGGTGTCCCACTCGACCAGGTGACGAGCGAACAGCGGTCTCGGTGTAAGACGGTCAATTTCGGGATCATCTATGGGCAGGGGGCCCTCGGCCTGGCCCGCACCATCGGGATGAGCACGGCGGAAGCGCGTCAGTTCATCGACCAGTATTTCGCCCGGTATGGCTCGATCCGGGCCTTCATCGACGAGTGTATCGCCAAGGCCAAGCGAAACGGGTACGCCGAGACGATCCTCGGACGCCGCCGGCGGATCTCCGACCTGCGGAGCAAGAATGGAGGCCGCCGGGCCCAGGCTGAACGGTTGGCGGTTAACACGGTGATCCAGGGTTCCGCCGCCGACCTGATCAAAGTCGCCATGCTCCGAATCCACCGCCGCATCCAGTCCCAGCAGCTCCCCTTGCGGATGCTCCTGCAGGTGCACGACGAGCTGGTCTTCGAGGCCCCGGCTCGCGAAGCCCAAGAGCATGCCCAATGGATCGCCGAGGAGATGGTCAACGCCATCCACTTCGACGTTCCGCTAAAGGTAGACACCCAGTGCGGTTCTTCCTGGCTTTCCGACAAGTAACCCAAGGGGACCGGCCCCGCCAAAGAAGAGAAAGGGTTTCCTGCGCATGGTCAAGACAGAGCACCTCCAGGTCAAAACGAGAGGCAACAGCCAGGTGATCAACATCACCGATGAGGTGGCCAGGGCGCTGGCGAGTTCCGGGCTCGCGTCCGGGGTCATCACGCTGTTCAACGTCGGCTCGACTGCGGGCCTGACTACGACGGAATACGAGCCGGGACTGGCGAACCACGACCTCAAGGCGGCGTTCGAGCGGATTGCCCCGCAGGCGGGTCGCTACGAGCACGAGGAGACCTGGCACGACGACAACGGCCATTCCCACGTCCGCGCCTCGCTGTTGGGACCGTCGCTCAGCGTGCCGTTCGTCGACGGGCGGATGACCCTGGGCACCTGGCAACAAATCATCCTGATCGACTTCGACACGCGACCGCGCACACGGACCGTGGTCTGCCAGATGATCGGGGATTGATGAAGAACGGCTTTCTTGACGATAGTCCCATAAGGCCGTATGATTATCGCAAGTGTACTCGGTTCAATCCCTGTCTTTTTGGCGGTACGCGAGAATGAGAAGTCTTACTTGGAAATCCCTGTTCTGGATGGTCCTGGCGGCAGTGCTGGTGATAGCGGGCGGCTGCCAGAAGAGTGAGAAGAAGGCCGGCCCGGCGGATCTGGCGTCCGAGGCGGAGGTAGGGCGCACGGTGGGCTCGCTGGCGGAGCTGGTCAAGCCGGTGCCGGTGGCGGTCGAAGGGTACGGTCTGGTGGGCGGCCTGCCGGGCACGGGCTCGGCCTACTGCCCGCCGCAACTCCGCCACTACCTCAAGCAGTACATCTTGGCCCAGTTGCCCACGGAACGAGTCAACCTGGATGAGCTGATCAACAGCAAGAACACGGCGGTCGTGGCCCTGGAGGCCATGCTCCCGGCGACTCCGTCGGTCGAGGAGCACTTCGATGTCCGAGTCTCGCTGATCGCGGGCTCGGAGGCGACTTCGATCCGCGGCGGGTGGCTCTACAAGGCGGAACTGGTGACCCGGGGCACGTTTGGGGTGGACACGCCGCCTTTGGCGACGGTCGATGGATCTGTGTTCGTCAACTCCATCGGGACGGCGGAATCGGACCTCCGCAACGGCTACATCCTCGGCGGTGGCCGGGCACTGTACGAATACGCAGCCATCCTGCGACTGCGCCGGCCCAACTACCCGATGGCCAGTGCGATCCGCAATCGGCTCAGCGAGCGATACGGGGCCAACGTGGCCCGCGCGATCTCCGCACGCGACGTCGAGGTGCAAATCCCGCCGGAGTATCGCTACCGCAAGCAGCGATTCCTCGCGCTGGTCCTGGCTACGCACCTGGAGGTCACGGACGAACTGGCCAAAGCGAGAGTCAGCAAGTATGTGCAGCAGTTGACCGCGGGGCCGGATCGGGAGGGCGCCGAGGTCGCCCTTGAGGCGGTGGGCCGGGAAAGCTTGAACCAGCTTGCTGCGCTCTTGAACAGCTCGGAACCCGAGATCCGCCTGCGGGCGGCGCGGTGTATGCTGAGCCTCAGGGACGACCGCGGCCTGGGAACCCTCCGCGACTTGGTCCTGGATGCCAAGTCGCCGTATCGCCTGGAAGCACTGGACGCAATCATGGTCTCGGCCAAGCGAAACGACGCCGCGGCCCTGGCGCGCCGGCTCCTGCGGGATAGCGACACGGCGATGGTACTGGCGGCGTATGAGCATCTGCGGCGGATCGACGATCCCGTGGTCATACGGGAAGTCATTGGGCGCAGTTTCCACCTGGAGCAGGTGGTGCAGACGAATCGCCGGGCGATTTTCGTCTCCCGCAGCGGCGACCCGCGCGTGGTCCTGTTCGGGGCTCCCCTGGAATGTACTAACAATCTCTTTGTGGAATCTCCCGACCAGACGATCGTGATCGATTCGCGCGAGCATCAGGATTACGTCTCCCTCACGCGCAAGCATCCGACCCGGCCGGGGATTATGGGACCGGTCCGGACCGACTTTGCCGTCAGCAATCTCATCCGCGCCCTGGGCCAGGAGGCCACGGCCACGTCCCAGGGACAACTCCGTGGCCTGGGCGTCTCGTATGCCGAGGTGATCGCGGTCCTGGAGCAACTGGCGGCCAAAGGCACGACGGGCGTCGAGTTCTGGCCGGGTTCACTCCCGAAAATCGGTCTTCCTGTCAAGAAATGATGTCACTCGGGCCGATAAAACAGAGTCTGCGGTATCGGACGCCCCAAGTGTCGGAGGTCGCAGCGGAGGTGTGCACAGGGTAGGCACGAGATTCGAATTTCGAAGGTAGACGGTAGGACGGTTGGATAGTTCATGCGACTGGAAAAGATCATACTCGATGGATTCAAGAGTTTTGCCGATCGGACGGAATTCGCTTTCGATGCTGCTATCACGGGGATTGTCGGACCTAACGGCTGCGGCAAGAGCAACGTCGTCGATGCGGTCAAGTGGGTCCTGGGCGAGCAGAAGCTCAAGAGCCTCCGCAGCGACCAGATGGCCGATGTGATTTTTGGCGGCAGCGGCAGCCGCAAACCACTCGGTTCGGCGGAAGTAACCCTGGTCCTCTCCAACCCCGAGGGCAGCGCCAGCGGACGGCTGCCCATCGACACCGAGCAGGTCCAGGTCTCGCGGCGGATCTATCGCAGCGGCGAGTGCGAGTATCGCATCAACGGCAAGCTCTCCCGGCTCAAGGACATCCGCGAGCTGTTCATGGACACCGGCGTCGCCACCCGCGCCTACTCGATCATCGAGCAGGGCCAGGTGGACCAGTTGGTCAGCGCGTCCAAGCAGGACCGCCGGCTTGTCTTCGAGGAGGCTGCCGGCATCAGCAAGTACAAGGCCCACAAGAAAGAGGCCCTGCGCAAGCTCGAACGGACCGAGCAGAACCTGCTCCGCCTGGCGGACATCCTTTCGGAGGTCGGCAAGCGTCTGCGCAGCGTCAAGCTGCAGGCGGGCAAGGCCCGCAACTACCTCGAGTACACCCAGCGACTCAAGGAGCTACAAGTGAATTTCTCGCTCGTCGAGTACGGCAAGAACAAAGAACAGCTCGACGAGAAGTCGGCCACCCTGCATCAGTCGGAGGAGCAGTTCTCCGCCGCCGCGGCCCAGGAGGCCGGCGCCGAGGCCGAGACCACTCGGCTCGGGAATGAGATCATCGACAAGGAACACCGGCTCAGCGAAACCGGCAACTCGCTCGTCGCGACCCAAAGCAAGATTGATCAGAGAGTGCAGCGGATCGAGTTCCTCCGTTCGCGGATCGTCGAGCTGGAGAAACGCAGAAACACGGCCTCGCAAGAAATCGAGCGGCTGCGAACTCAGGGCGAGGCGCTGAGGCGGGATCTGGCGAATCACCGCGACGACTTGACCCGCTGCGACCAGGCCGTGACCCAAAGAAATGAGAGCATCGCAAAGGTCCAGAAGGTCGTCCAGGAGGTCGAGATCCAACTCCGGTCCCTCCAAGCGGAGCTGGAAGATGAGAAGTCGGGCATTATCGACATCGTGCGGCGAACCGCCCAGCTTCACAACGAGATCCAGAGCCTGTCGAACTACCGCAGCAACCTGTCGAACCAGCGGGAGCGTCTGGCCGGACGGGCCCAGACGGCCAAGGCCGAGCTGGAACGGCTCCTGACGGAGAAGGCCCAGCACAACGCCCGACTTGGTGACATCACCAAGGTCCTGGAGGAGCTTGAGCAGAATCTCGAATCCAAGCGGCAGAAGATCGAGGAGACGGACCGGCAGATCGCCGAGGACGCCAAACGACTGGCCACGAGCAAAGAGGCTCGCAGCGCCCTGAGCAGCGAGCTGGGTGTCCTGACCGACATGGAACGCCGCTACGAGGGTCTCGGCAACGCGGTCAAGAATATCGTCAAGTCACAGAAGGACGAGAGCCGACGGCTTGCCTATATCGACGGTATCCTCGCTGAGAAGGTTTTCACCGAGGTCCAGTACGCCGGCGCGGTCGAGGCGGCGCTGGAAGGGCTCACGGACGTGCTGCTCATCAACGACACCAGCAAGCTCTTGCAGGATCGGCAGATGCTGGCGAACCTTGAAGGCCGGGTCCACTTCCGTAGTCTGGACCGGATCGAGCCGTTCGTGGACGACCTGGATTTCTCGAAGTATCCGTTCGTCAAAGGGCGTCTCGTCGAGTTCATCCGGTGTGAAAGTCGCTATGCCCCGTTGGGCTGGAGTCTGTTGGGCAAGACGATCCTCGTGGATTCGCTCGAAGCAGCCATAGGACTGGCGGACCGAATGCCGGCGGGATACAGCTTCGTCACGCTCGGCGGCGAATCCCTCAGTGCCGACGGGCTGCTGCGTCTGGGACCGTTGGGCAAGGCGACCGGTCTGATCTCCCGTCGCAGCCGGATCAGCCAATTGGAGGAGACGATCGCGACGCTCAACACTGAGATCGCGCAGTTGGACGGCCAGATCCAGAGCAACAGCCAGGGCAAGGCCCACCTGGAGAAACTCTGCAAGGAACTTCGCACCGCGGTCTACGAGGCCAACACGGAGAAGATGCAGGTCAACTCGAAGCTGAGCGTCTACGAGCGTGACATCAAGCGTCTGAAGGACGAGGAGCCGCTGATCGCCAGCGAGATCGGGACGCTGGAGGCCCAGATCGCCCAGTCGGTGCAGCGCGAGTACGATTCCAAGCAGCGGCTCACCGAGCTGGAGGCGGTCAACAACGAGCGGAAGGCCCGCATCGCGGATCTGGAAGACCGCTATGGCGAACTCAAGGGGCAGCAGCAGGACCGTATGCAGGATCTGACGGACCTGAAGGTGCAACTCGGCCAGGTGCTCGAACAGCAGAAGGGACTCCGCCAGATCATCGAGAGACTCCAGGGCCAAATGGAGGCCAGCGTACGGGCGCTGACCGGCATTGAAGAGGAAGTCCGAAGCTCCGCCAGCCAATTGATCGAGGCGCAGCGGGACATCCTCCACTGCGAGGCTGCCATCTCTGATTTGTACGTCGAGAAGGAAAGCGCCCAGCAGAGCAATCGGCTGCTGCAGGACGAGCTCGAGAAGCTCGTCGCCGACCAGAGACAGAAGGAAGAACTCGTGCGGACCACGCGGGCGCACAAGAGTGAGGTCGAGCACAGAATCAGCGAGGTCCGCATCGAGCTCGGGCAGTTGGAGGTCCGCCAGCAGGGCCTGCTCGAACGCGTCCAAGAAGAGCTGCAGATCGACTTGGCCGCCGCTTACGAAACCCGCACGACCGGCGACGTGGATTGGGAGCAGGTGAAGAACGAGATCACCGAGCTGCGCGGCAGGATCGAGCGATTGGGCAACGTGAACCTCGACGCCATCGCCGAGCAGGACACCCTGGAGGAGCGTCACAACTTCCTGGCCAATCAAGTCCAGGACCTCACCGAAAGCAAGGACCAGCTCCTGCAGCTCATCGCCAAGCTCAACAAGCAGAGCCGCGAGCGGTTCGTCGAGACGTTCGAGCAGATCCGCGTGAATTTCCAGCAGGTCTTCCGCAAGCTCTTCGGCGGCGGCAAGGCCGATATCGTGCTCGAAGAATCCGACGACGTGCTCGAAGCGGGCATCGAGGTGATCGCCAAGCCGCCGGGCAAGGAGACGCGGAGCATCTCGCTGCTCAGCGGCGGCGAGAAATCGATGACCGCGATGGCGCTGCTGTTCGCGGTGTTTCGGACGAAGCCCTCTCCGTTCTGCTTCCTCGACGAGGTGGACGCGGCGTTGGACGAGGCGAACAACGAGCGGTTCAACATGCTCCTGCGGGACTTTGGCATCGACAGCCAGTTCATCGTCATCACGCACTCCAAGCGGACGATGAGCATCGCCCAGATGCTCTTCGGCGTCACGATGCAGCAGCAGGGCGTCAGCAAGAAGATCGCGGTCCGCTTCGACGAGTACAGCAGCGAGACCGCCGCGGCGTAAGCAACGCCGGCCGTCAATCGGCAAGATGCTGTTTCATCGCCCCGGCGTGTTCGATCAGCTCGTCGCGGGTGGGGTATTGCTTGGGAGCCAGCTCGAAGGTCCATTCGTAGGCGTTCACGATCCGGCCGGGATACAGGACCTCGACGAAGAAGTCGAACGGCGGATAGTCATGGAGAGGGGGCTTGAGCTTGCGGTGGGTGTTGAGCGTCTCGCAGCCTTCCTTGCTGATCCGAACCCAGTAGTCGCCGTACCAGTTGAACGGAACCGTCACGGGCGAGGCGCCGATCTCCTGGTCATTGAGAATGACCGTCGCACCCGGGGGCTGGGTGTTGATGGTCAGCCGGCGCTCGACGCAACCGGCCAGCAGGACGACGGCCACGCCCAGGACGGTGCAGGTTCGCACGGACACACACGGACGAACACGGACCGGCACGGACGACCGTGTCCATGAGGGTCCGGGAAGGTCCGTGTCGGTCCGTGTGCACTCTCGGTTTCGGAACATTGGCAGATCCTCGATCAATCCTTCCCTGTCAATCCGCGGGCACGCATCGACCTTTGGCCCACTGGCGCAGAGCGGCCACTCTCTCCGCCATCGTCGCCGACAGCGGCGGCGAGTTCTCCAACGCTGCGACGATCCGCTCTGCGCTGAGGTCGGATTTCTCCGCGTAGGCATCGTGCAGAGCGGCAATCACCGCCTGCTCGATCTCGGAGCCGCTGTGGTCCTGTGATGCGAGGGCCAGACGGTCCAGGTCGAACTGGGCCGGATCGCGGTTACGTTTCCGCAGGTGGATCGCGAAGATCTCCCTGCGGACCTCCGGCGTGGGCAGATCCACGAAGAAGATCTCGTCGAACCGCCCCTTGCGCAGCAGTTCCGGCGGCAGGGCCTCGATGTCGTTGGCGGTCGCGACTACGAACACCGGCATCTGGTGCTCCTGCATCCAGGTCAGCAGCGTGCCGAACATCCGCTGGGACAATCCGCCGTCGGCGCTGCGGCTGGCGGCCGAGGCAAAGGCCTTCTCGATCTCGTCGATCCACAGGATCACCGGCGCCATCATCTCGGTCTGACGCAGGGCCTCACGGAGGTTCCGTTCGGATTCCCCGATGTAGCTGGCATAGAGCGTGCTCGGGTCCAATCGCAGCAGGGGTTGCTGCCAGGCGGTGGCGATCGCCTTGGCACAGAGGCTCTTGCCCGCGCCCTGGACGCCCAGCATGAGCACGCCCTTGGGCGGCACGATGCCGAAGGCCTTGGCCTCGGCGCTGAACACGTCCTTGCGGTGGTTGAGCCAGCGCTTGAGATTGCTCATGCCGCCGATCTCGTCGAGATCCAGCGGCGTCTGGATGTATTCGAGCAGGCCGCCTTGCTGGATCATCCGTCGCTTGTTGGCGATGATGATGTTAATGTCGTCGTCGTTGAAGCGCTGATCGAGGGCCACCGCGTCGCTGATGACCCGCACCGCCTGGCGGCGCGTCAGCCCGCGCAGGTTTCGCACGATCGTGTCGAGCCCCTTCTGCGTGATGCCGACCTCGATGGGTTTCTTGCGATGGAGCCGCTGGAGCGTGGCGCGAATGAGCTGCTGCAGCTCTTCCTCATCGGGATAGGAGATCTCGAACGGACGGGCATAAGCCTTGATCACGTCGGGCAAGTGGGGCGTACTGTCGATCATGATGATCGTGATGCCCGTCTTGTGGAAGTTGTCGACGAGGTCCCGCAGGATGCGAAGGGCCTTGCCGCTCTTGAGGTGGTCGGCCAGGTCGAGCGTGACGCACAGCGAGCCCGGCTTGGCCTGCGACATGTTGAGCAGCCCGGCCGCCGGGACGTCCGTGTCGGCGATGCACGGACCGCCGTCGATCATGCCGTCCCGGACGCCGTCTGCGACGGACCAGACCCACAGGTCCCGCTTGCGCTTGGCCGCGGTCTTGCGGACGATCTCCAGGGCGTACCGCTCCTCTTGCGTGACGATGGAGATGCAGTACGTGCCACTCTCGATCAACTGCTCGAACCGCTCGAAATCGTTCATCAATCTTGCCTCTGTACGACCATGGCGCCAAGCCTGAGGCTGTGGAGCCTACCTTGCGAGACTGGGCTCGTCCAGAGTATATTACGAGGAAGGAGGCGGCGGTCAAACGAGTTTGACCGTGCCCCGCAAAGCGCGGCTACCGGGGCCCGATCAGTTCGATGATGTTGCCGTCCGGGTCCTTCACGAGGATCAGATAGCTGTTGTCGCTCAGGCGGTAGGGCTCCTTGACCGGCGCGACGTTGTTCCGTCGGAGCCGCTCCAGGGCCTTGGTCAGGTCCGAGACAAAGACGGTCAGGTAGCGAAACCCCAGGCTCGAGCCGATGTAGCGGTTGTCCACCGGCCGGGAGCCGGCGCCGGGAATCTGCATGATCTTGAGCTTGGTGGCCGACGGCTCGTCACCCAGGGCGAGCACCTGGACTTGGAACGGCTTGTAGTCGGTCAGGCCGGTGTCGCCGGCCATTTGGGCCGTCACGTCGAATCCGCCCACCTTCGTGAAGCCCAGTGCTTGCGTGTAGAATCTCGCTGCCTTCTCAACATCGCTGACGACGACGCCCAGGTCGATGGTCGTCTGGGAGAACTCCGCCTTCTCCTGCTGTTCCTTGCGTTCGGCAGCGGACAGCATGAGAACGCCCGCCGCAGCCCAAGCCCCCACCAACAGAACCATTCGGTACTTCATGCCCATTCTCCTATGAATAGGGCGCTCGACAGAGACCGCCCCCAACCAAAGAAGGTCTGCGCGCGAAAGGCCAAGGTACGCCCCCGGCCTGCTTACGTTCTCCTACGGCACACTCCAACCGTCTTCTCCAGCTCGACTTCGATTCTCGGAGCTTACGGCAAAACGCCCGGCTTGACAAGGCTCTTGCACGTCAGTACCGGAGCATCGCGGCCTGAGGCTTCTCGGCGGGCATTTCCTCTTTGCGGAGGGCGCAAATCATGCCCTTGTTCTGGGCAGGTAGACCGTGGCCGGACTCAGCAGGTCCCTGTCACCTTCCCGGGGCGTGTCGTGGGGCGTTACCGCACCATGTGAACCTCTGGCAGAGAAGCCTGGATGGTTTCAGTCGGTTGCTTGCGGGGTGGCTACCACCAGATACCGCCTCCTTCCCGCGTATCGCATGGCGCTGGCAGCGGTCTGTTCCGTCGGCCTTGGTCCGAAAATATTTGTCCTTGCGAAATCACGTCACGACGGTACTATGTCTGCGCGTGCTTCTCCTCGGGGAAAGGCCGGTTGTAGATTGGATTAGTGTTCTCTGCAAGGAAGGAAATGACCCATGGCGAATACGGAACGAAGCGTCGTCGGCGATCTGATCAATTTCCGCGGGATGGTGTACGCGCCGCTGAACGAGAGCGGCGTGCTCTATCTGTTTGGGAAAGTGGCGGAAGATCTCAACATGTATATGGAGGAGATTCGGCCGGAGTTCCCGGACGGCATCGCCCGGCGGTTCACCGGCAAGGGGTGGGAGCGCCTGCGGGTGGAGTTCGAGCACCGATCCAGTGATTTCAAGCAGCATGGCGGCGACGCCGAGCGCTGCGACCTGATTATCTGCTGGGAGCACGACTGGGCCGGCTGCCCGGTCGAGGTGATCGAGCTGCGGGATCGCATCAGGGAGATGGATAACTGGCCGATCCGCAGACCCGATGAGCCGGTCGGCGGCGAGGAAGGGGAGGACCTGGACGTCTGGTTCGACGAGCACGGCGTGCAGGACCGGATTCGCGGGCTATTCCAGTCCCTGGCGGATCATGTGAAATCCGTCGATGAGCAGTGCTTCTTCCGCGTGGGTAAGAACAGCATCTCCTTCTACAGTCCCGAGCGGACGTTCATCCACGTGCACCCCCGCCAGAGCCGGCTCCGGTTGGTGCTGTTCACAGGCGGTGATGCCTTGGAGGGCGTCCAGGCGATGGATCGCAAGAACGGCGGTCAGAAGTGGGGCGCTGTCTCCGTCGAGGACCAGGACCAGTTGCTCGAGGCCCTGGCGGCGGTTGAGGAGTCCCACAAGAGGATCAACGCCGCGCTCAAGCGGAACGAGCGGACCGGCTGGCGCGCCAAGACCGAAGATGTCGAGGAGGAGGAGACCGAGTGACCTCCCCGATAGGTTGTTAACTCGCGGTGGCGGTCTGTGTTCACGGCTGCAAGTGCATTTGCATGAACTCGAAGAACACCGGCCAATCGGATGGTGGGGAGCCGTGTCCGCCCTTGTGCATGAAGAAACCGATCGTGTGCAGGAGAGGTTCCCCGGCGGCAGGCATCTTGTCCGTATCGAGTCCCTGCTTGCCGAGCATCTGATAGACCGGTCCGGCGGCCACCGCGGCCAGAAATTCACCATAGGGGTCCGACCATTTGTCCGTGTCGCCCGTCTGCAGGAGCACCGGGCGCGGCGCGATCAGCGCGATGAGCAGGTGCGCGTCGACGGGAAACCGGTGGACGTTGTCCGCCCACTTGGCATAGTTGGCGCAGAACTGATAGGGGTACCGCGTCGGGGCGACCAGATGCTTGATGGTCTCGCCGTAGTTGCGCCGGCTCAGTGCGGCACCGCCTTCGCCCGAGCAACTGGCGATGACCATCGCGATGCGCGTGTCCTGGGCTCCCGCCCATAGCACGGTCTTGCCCAGCCGGGACACGCCCATGATGGCGATGCGCTTTGCATCTACATCTTTATCTGTCTCGAAGTAATCGACGGCCCGACTCAAGCCCCACGCCCAGGCGGCGATGGAGCCCCATTCATCCGGCGCGGGATCGGTCTGGCCCTCCTTCAGATACAGCTTCCGCGCGCCGTGGGCAATGGCGCCGAGCGCATCCGGATCAACGTCGGCATAGTTGAAGGTGGCGAAGCCGAACCCTTTCTCCAGCACCGGCAGCACGTTCAACATCCAGAATCCTCGTCGGGTGGCCGGCACTCGCTGGTTCTGCTTGCGGTCCCACAAGGTCCCGACCTTCACGTTTGGATCGTCCACCATGGTGTTGTTGGGACCGAAGCCCAGGTTCAGCAGCAGCGGCACGGGCTTGCCCGCGCCCGCGGGCAGGTAGATCAACAGGTCCATCTGGGGACCCGTCTTGTCCTTCGAGAAGTAGATCGTCACTTGCCTTCGCGTCGCCTTCCCATCGAAGGCCGGCGTGGCCCTGTCGAAGACCTCGAAACTCATGTCGGCAGGGCGGCCTGGGCTGCGGCCGTACTCGTTCTCTTCGAAGAGCCTGACGATCTCCGGCCGTCGCTTTTCGAACCATGTGGTCGCGTCGCGCACCGGCCGGCCGTCGGCGAGCTCCAGTACCGCCGGTAGCTGGTATTCTCCAACCTTCGCCTCCGTGTAGTTGACGGGGATGCCTGCGACGCTCTCGTCGGGCGTGTCGGCGATCTGGGCGTGAGCGGCACCGCAAACGAACACGAGGATCAGGCACCAACTCGTGGTCTTCATTCGATCGATCCTTTCAGAATCTGCGTTCATCGACGGGCGGTGGAAATCACGGTCACGGGACCGAGCAATCCCGACGGAGGCGGGGTCTGGCTGCGGCCGCCGGGACCGCCCATCGGCCCGAAACCGCCGGCAGACTGGGCCAGCACCTTCTTGTCGGGGGGAGCGAGCCGATCGCCGATCTGGCGGTTTGTCCACTGATTGGTGACCTTGACTTCCAGCCGGTTCTCTCCCGGTGTCAACGACCCCGTCACATCGACCTGACAGGGCGGCTTCCACAACGTGGCGAGTTGCCTGCCATTGATCGAGACCTCCGCAATGTCGTTGACGGTACCCAGATCCAGCAGGAGCCTGGCGCCCGGCTGGAACCAGCCTTGCTGCGCCTGCACGATCTTCGTGTAGGTGGCCGTGCCGGAGAAGTACTTCACACCTTCATTCTCGTTGGCCGTCCAGGATTCCAGGTCGGTGAACCGCACCTTCTCGGGCGCGCCCAAGTCCGGTGGGAATGTGACATCCCAGGGTCCATCGACCGTTGCCAGTGTGGTGGTGGATCGCGGCGGCATGGTGCGGCTCGGCGATGAAGCGTCCCGTCGGAAGACGACAAACACGTTCTCCCGCGCCGACAGCCGCAGGGAGACGGTTGTGCGATCGTCTGTGATGCTGTATGACGCCGGCTCGATCTCTCCTGTGTCCGGACGCCAGAGCCCCGCTTCCTTGCCGCCGACACGGAAACGAGCCTGGATGTCCTGAGCGGTGTCCGTGACATTGGCGACGTAGTAGATATCCGCGTCGGGGGCCCGTCGGTGCGTCCAGGCGATGTCGGCATCCAGGCCCTTGCTGCACTCGAAGTCTTGCGGGATGTTCAGCGACGTCAGAACGCCCTCCAATGGGAGACCCCAGACGATGCGGCCCTTTCCGCAATAGCGGATCGTACGACTGACGCCGTCGAGGTCACCCCACAGTTCGGCCGCCAGGGTCTGCACCTGCTCGTCGGCATCCGGGAAACCCGCCAGGCTCGGCGAGCGCATCGGTCGGGGACCGACGACCGTCGCGCCGCCCACCGCCAGATCGCGGATCTTGCGGAGCAGCTCCGGACGCATCTTGTCCGTCTGCGGCAGCACCAACACACGGTAACTCATGCCGTCCGGCAACATCAGCCGGCCGTCAGAGCCGAGGGACATTCGATGCAGCAGCGCATCGGCATTGACGTAATCGAAGTCGTAACCTTCAGGTGGTTTCGGCGTCAGTCCCGCGCCCCAGATGGGCATCGTCGAGGGCGCGCCTTCGTTCAGGAGGTAGGCCAAGTCAGCTACGAACAGGCCCTGCTGCAACAGGAACGAATGGCGGGCCAAGTAGGTCATGAAAGGCTGCGCCTGCTCGGCCCAGGTGATGTTACGATGGAGGTGCGTGCCGACCATCGCATTGCCGGGCTTGGTGTCGAGCGGCTGATGCGCCGAAGTGTGGAAGACGATCCGGTTGACGCCTTGTGCGAACCAGTAGTCGCCGACCTTCTTGAGTGTGAAGGGGTTCTCATAACCGCCGCCGGTAAACGATTCGGCGGCCACGAGGGTTTTGCCATACACGTGGGACGCCGAGGCCGCGCCCCGCACGTCCTGATAGTACATCAACTCCGGGTGCAGCGCCCGGACCCAGAACTCGCCCATCGGAATCGCCAGCTTGCTCTTGTTCAGCAGGGTGTCTTCGAGAATCTCCAGCGAGACGCCCGCGGCCTCGCCATAAATGCCGACACCGTGTTTCTGCAGCAGGTCCGCCATCACGCCGTAGTGATAGTCCGCCCACATGTCCGCCAGCGTCCGGCGGAAGTCCCACAGGAAGCGGTCACTCAGTTCCGCGGAGCTCACGACCCGACCGGTCAGGATGGGCAGGTAGGGACGCGGATCGTAGCCCCGTCGTGTCTGGAATTCATCGATCATGTTCTGGGTCCAGTTCTGGTATCCCGCCTCCCAGCTATCCATGATCACGTACTGGAGGCTCCGGCCGAACAGCGGTCCCAGGGCCTGGGCCAGCGGGTCGAAGTAGCCGTGATAATAGGCTTCCATGTGCTCCCGGCTGAGCTTGTCTGCTTCGTAGCCCGATCCCGAGGGCGGAGCCGGACGGTTCTTGGCCCCGGTCAGCGAGTAGCCCATCCGCAGAATGGTCCACCGGCCCGCCGGCACGTCCCAATCGAGACTGCCGTCGGGAGACATCCGGGAGGTCAGATCGACCACGTCGGATCGTTGAATCACCGCATCCGCCGGGACAGGGGGAGTCGGCACGGTCTCATACTCGAACAGATGGCTGAAGCCGGCCTTTTCCTCCCACCGGTTCACCCGGGCGCCGCCGTGCAGACACACCTCCGTCAGCGAGTACTGTGGAGCGGGCTGAGGGGCCTCCTGGCTCATCGTGGGGCCGGGTCCCAGCGGCGCTGCGGTCATCTCGATGCGATAGATTCTTGCGGTGGTCTCCGGAAGAGCGAACGTACGGATGCGACCCTGGCGGTAGAGCTGCGCGCCCGGAAGCGTCACGAGGGTCTGAAGGTGCTCGACCTCGTCGCCCGCTCGCACCCGACCGACCGGAATGCCGCGGTTTCCGCCGATCGTGATCGCGCGGGCCTGAAACGGTTCCGCAAATTCGATCTGCAGCCAGGCCCCTCCCCCTCCTGCGGGAGCGCGGATCGTGGCCGTCGAGTTCCAGTCCTCGTCGAACAGCGGAGCGGTATCGACGTCGCCGGCGCTGGTGGTGACCTTCGGGTGGAGCGTCATCATGTCCGCCTCCGCGAGGGGAGTGCGGAAGGCAATGACCGCGCTGTCGCCATAGTAGGTCGGGTCTTGCTGCGGACCTCGGCCTCCGGCGCTTAGATTCTGAAAGGAGCCGTTGCAGGAGGGCGGCTGGGGCAGCGTGCCGACGAACCGGCTCGGCCCTTCCACCGTTGTCTCGCTCCAGACGAGCTTCTTCATCGCCTGCTCCGGCTTGACCCAGGGCCCGCCGGTCTCGCTCCAGCCGGCGGAGCTGAAGATCGCCAGTTCCAGTCCCAGACGCTGGGCTTCGGATGCCGCGTGGCGGACGGCGTCGAACCACTCGGGACTGGCGAACTCGATCTTCTTTTCGACGGACTGACCGAAGCCAAAACTCACGTCGGCCAACTGACACCCGCCGATGCCGACGCGCTTCATCCATTCGAGATCTTTGGTGATTCCCTCTTTCGTGACATTGCCGCCCGTCCAATGCCACCAGGTCCTCGGCTTGGCCGCATCGGGCGGGCTCTTGAAGCCCCGTTCGAGGCCATCGCCCCCGGATTGAGCGAGTATTCGACCCGTGAAGGCGAACAACCCTACGATGCTCACCACGGCAACGATCACTCTCTGCGTCTGATTCATCGCTCGACCCTGCCAATGAGTGCAGATTCCCGCCGGCCTCCGCGCGGCTCTGGCAGCATGCTATCCTCAGAGTGTCCGCGGTTCAAGGTGCGTATCCGGATTTCCCGGACATCACACGATGCGTGAAAGGCAGTAGTTGATCACCCCTGTGCAGATTGTGCCGGAAGAGGCGGAATTCTTTGTAACCGCTCCTGAGATCCGGCCACTACCAGAACAAACGGATTCATATCGTCGCCCGGGCCATTCGACCGGACGGGACCTCCTGCGAACTGGGAGTCCCACAGGCAGGTTCGGAGTACGGCCATCTGATGAGAGGAAATGGCGCATGCAGATTTCTCGAAGGGCATTTCTGAAGTGTTGCGCCCTGGCGTCGGCTTCGCTGGGGCTCGGTCCGAAAGAACTTGTGGATCTGGAGGAAGCCCTGGCTGATCCCCAGGCTCCCTCGGTGCTCTGGCTTCAAGGCAGCGGGTGCAGCGGATGCACGATCTCGTTCCTGAACTACGTTTCACCCTCCGAGCCGGTCGATGCCGCTGACGTGCTGATCCGCAGCGCGAATCTGATCTATCATCCGACTCTCTCCGGCGGGGCGGGAGAGTCGGCGGTGGCGGATATCAAGAAGGCGGAGAATTTCATCCTGTGCGTGGAAGGAGGTGTGCCGACGGCTCTGGCGGGCCATGCCTGCGTCCCGTGGTCGGAGGGCGGCCGGGAAGTGTCCTTCCAGGAGGCGGTGCAGGTCCTTTCCGCGAAAGCCAAACAAGTTCTTTGCGTCGGAACGTGTGCGGCCTTTGGCGGCATCTCCGCCATGGGAGCCAATCCCATGGGTGTCAAGAGCGTGCCGGAAGCGACCGGAAGGAACGCGGTCAACGTCTCCGGCTGCCCGCCGCACCCCAATTGGATCGTGGAGACACTGGCACAATTGCTCCAGGGCAAGACTCTCTCCCTGGATGGCCGCGGCCGGCCCGTTTCGATCTACGGCGGCCGCCGGACGTGCGACCAGTGCCCGTTCCACGGTCGCGGCGAGGCCCGGACGTACGGCGTGAGCGGCCAATGCATGGAGGCGCTCGGCTGTCAGGGAGAGGTCGTCTCTTCGCCCTGTCCGACCACACAGTGGAACAACCGGGTGAGTTGGTGCATGGCCGCGGGCTCTCCATGCCTGGGGTGCATCGATCCGACGTTCCCCGGCGCCACGAGCCTGCTGCGCCGTCGCGGCGGACCCGGCGGGCGGGGCCGAGGACGTGGTCGAGACTGAGATCTTCAAGGAACCGCAGACCGAATCGGGGAGCTTGTCAAATGCCGACTGTTGTGACGATAGATCCGGTGACGCGTTTGGAGGGCCATTTGCGCGTCGACGTGACGGTGGATCTGGTGGACGGAAAACCGCAGGTTGTGGAAGCACGCGTGTCGGGAACCTCCTTCCGCGGATTCGAGACCATGCTCGTGGGTCGCGACCCATCGGAGGCGCCTCACCTGACGCAGCGAATCTGCGGCGTGTGTTCCGTCCCGCACGGCGTGGCGGCTGCGATGGCACTGGAGAACGCCGCACAGGTCTCCATTCCAGAGAACGCGCGCATCCTGCGGAACCTGGTGATGGGCGCGAATTTCATTCAGTCCCACATCCTCCACTTCTATCATCTGTCATTATTGGACTACGTCGGCGGACCGGGCATGCCGCCGTGGGAGCCTCAGTGGAACGTGGATCGTCGCTTCGGGAGCGAGGCCTCCGCACGATTGGTGGAGCACTACAAGGCTGCGCTCAAGGCGGTCCGCCAGGCCAACGAGATGGCCGCGGTGTTTGCGGGACGCCAGCCGCACTCGCCGGCATTCATTCCCGGCGGGTTCACCAACGTTCCGACGGCGGACCAGATCGCCGAGTTCCGCAAGTACTGCGGGATCATCACGGATTTCGTCCGAAGCGTGTACGTGCCCGACGTGGACCTGGTGGCCTCCCAATACCCCGACTACGACGAACTGGGCCGAGGGTACGGGAACTTGCTGGTTTTCGGCGGGTTTGCCCTGGATACCGCGGGCAAGGGACTCCTCTTTGCGGCCGGTCGTGTGGGGGCCGGGACGGACGAGATCCAGCCCGTGAATCTCGAGGCGCTGGCCGAACAGGTCGCGTGTTCGTGGTACGACAACGGATCGAGCGCTTGTCATCCCTCCGCAGGCGCCACTCAAGCCGTGTATCCCAAGGACGGAGCGTATTCGTGGATCAAAGCGCCGCGGTATGAAGGCCAACCCTGCGAAACCGGTCCTTTGGCCCGCATGACGATCGGCGGGCACTATCGCCAGGGTATCTCCGTCCACGATCGGCACCGAGCGCGAGCCGCCGAGACGCTGAAACTTGCCGAGATTCTGCCGATGTGGTTGGCCCAGGTTGAGCCCGATGGCGCGGTCTACACACCGTACACTGTCCCGACGGATGCGGAGGCGGCCGGATTAACCGAGGCGCCGCGTGGGGCCCTGGGCCACTGGTTGAGGATCCGTCAGGGGAAGATCGCCCACTATCAGGTGGTCACACCGACGTGCTGGAATGGCTCGCCCCGGGACGATCAACAGAAGCCGGGGCCGATGGAGAAAGCGTTGGTCGGTACGCCGGTGGCGGATGCCAGGCAGCCGGTGGAGGTCCTGCGTGTCATTCATTCGTTTGACCCGTGCCTGGCCTGCGCGGTTCATGTCTGCCGGCCGGCCCGGCCCGGACGTGTCGTCATCTTCTGATTCGGGACGGATGAACACTCCACCACCTTATCTGATCGTCGGGATCGGCAACCGTCTGCTGTCCGATGACGGCGTAGGGGTTCATGCCGCCTACCTCCTGCAAGCCGAACCCCCTCCGGAGACGACGGTCGTGGCCGTGGAGACGGACTTCCTTAGCGCACTTTCCTTTCTCGAACAATGTGTCAAGGTGCTCGTGATCGACGCGATGGATGCCGGCGAGCGACCGGGGACCTTCTGCTACTGCCGCGACACGGACTTGGCCGCATCCGGGCAGAGGCATTCACTGCACGGATTTGGATTGCTGGGAGTGCTGGAGTTGCTTGACGCTCAGCGGCGTCCTGAAGTACATATTCTGGGTGTTCAGCCGGCTCGTATCGAGCCCGGCCTGGATCTGTCGCCGGAGGTAGCTGCTGTGCTGCCTGAGGTTGTCCGTGCGGCGCATCGGATCATTGGAGAGTTTGGACGATCTTGACGGGAGGAAACGATGGACAAGAAGAGCGTGACTGCAGCAAGGCATACGGCGCTGTTGCTCCCCGCACTCATGACGCTCCTGCTCATGCTGCTGCTGGCCGGATCCTGTCGGACCGTGGATTACTCCAGCACCGAGACAGTGGGCGAGACCGGTCCGCAGAGGTATGTCACGCCGATTCACCAGGTGCTTACGCCGGCCGGCATCCAGGTGGAATTGCCCGGCCTGCGCCCGCAGGCGGTAGCCTTGAGTCCCGACGGCCTCCTGCTCGCCGCGTCCGGCAAGACCAAGGAATTGGTCCTGATCGATCCGCAGACCGGGGACATCCGACAGCGCGTCGCGCTGCCTTCCAGCGAGACCCGCAGTCCCAACGACGTCTCCTCTCACATTCTCAAGCCGGACGAATCCGGCCAGCTCAGTTACACCGGTCTGATCTTCAGCCCTGATGGCTCCCGGATCTATCTGTCCAACGTCAACGGCGACATCAAAGTATTCCGCGTCGATTCCGACGGGCAGGTGAGCGGCCTGTCCTCCATCGGTCTGCCCGCGGCCAACGCTCCCTGGCGGAAGGAGGAAATCCCCGCCGGACTGGCGCTCTCCCGCGACGGGCGACGACTGTACGCGGTCCTGAACCTGTCCAACCGTCTGGCGGAGATCGATACGAACACCGGGGAAATGCTCCGCTCCTGGCCGGTGGGCGTTGCGCCCTACGACGTTGTCCTGGTCGGCGGCAAGGCCTACGTCAGTAACTGGGGCGGTCGTCTTCCCGACGAGGACAGTCTCACCGGACCGGCCGGGCAGGGCACCCGCGTGCGCGTCGATCCTGTGCGGCACATCGCCAATGAAGGCTCGGTCTCGGTGATTCATCTCAACCGGGACGTGCCGGTGCGACAGATTATGGTGGGCCTGCATTCCTCCGCGATCGTGGCCTCGCCGAACGGACGTTACGTTGTTGTCGCCAACGCGGGCAGCGACACGCTCAGCGTGATCGACACGCGCACGGATGAGATCGTGGAGACGATCTGGGCCAAAGCCACGCCGGCCGACCTGTTCGGCGCCAGTCCCAATGCCCTGGCGTTCCATCCCGCCGGCGACACACTCTATGTTGCCAATGGGACCCAGAACGCCATCGCGGTGTTCCGGTTCCGTCCAGATGAGTCGAAGCTCGTGGGACTGATCCCGGTGGGGTGGTTTCCCGGCGCCATCGAGTATGACGCCGTGCGTCGCCAACTGATCGTGGCGAACATCAAAGGCGTGGGCTCGACGCGCGGCCTCAAGGAGGATCGAGCCGATGAATACAACTCCCATCAGTACCGCGGGACCCTGTCCCTCGTGCCGGTTCCACGGAAGAGGGAACTGCCGGCGCTGACACGCCGAGTGTTGGACAACTACCGATATCCGCTTCTGCGGGAGGCCGGCCGGCCGGCGCGAGCGAACCAGCCGCCGCGACCGGTGCCCGAGAGGGTCGGCGAGCCGTCCGTCTTCGAGCACGTGGTCTACATCATCAAAGAGAACCGGACCTACGATCAGGTTCTCGGGGACGTCGCGGAAGGCAACGGCGATCCGTCTCTTTGCGTCTTCGGCGCGGAGATCACGCCGAATCAGCACAAGATGGTGCGCGAGTTCGTTCTGCTGGACAACACCTACTGCGCGGGCATCCTCAGCGCCGACGGTCACCAGTGGTCGGATACGGCGTTTGCCACCGACTACATGGAGAAGTCCTTCGCCGGCTTTCCTCGTAGCTATCCCGACGGGATGGAGGACAGCGACATAGATGCGCTGGCGTATGCCCCTTCGGGTTTCATCTGGGACAACGCCATCGCCGGGGGCCGATCTTTACGCGTCTACGGTGAATTCGCCATCACCGAGGCTGGATGGAAAGACCCCGCCCGAAAGGGCAAGCCGACGTTCCTGGACTACTATCGTGACTTCATCGACCAGACCGACTCGATCAGCATTCGCAGCCGGCCGGCCATCGAGTCGCTGCGACCCTATCTGAACAGGCAGACCGTCGGGTGGGACATGGACATCCCGGACGTTTTCCGGGCCGCTCAGTTCATCAAGGAATTGCGCGAATACGAGCGGACCGGCAAGTTCCCGAATCTGATCATCATCTGCCTGCCGAATGACCACACCTCCGGCACGCGCGCGGGCGCTCCGACGCCGGCGGCCCAGGTGGCGGACAACGATCTGGCCTTCGGGCAGATCGTCGAGGCGATCAGCCACAGCCCGTTCTGGCCGAAGACCTGTATCTTCGCCATCGAAGACGATCCCCAGGCTGGCTGGGACCATGTCAGCGGCTACCGTACGACCGCCTACGTCGTCAGTCCCTACACCAAGCGCGAAGCTGTCGTGAGCACGCAGTATAATACGACGAGCATTCTGCGGACCATCGAGTTGATCCTGGGCCTGCCGCCCATGAACCAGATCGATGCGACGGCGACCCCCATGAGCGACTGCTTCACCGAGGAGCCTGACCTGACTCCCTACGTCGCGGTGCCCGCGAGCGTCCCGCTGGACCAGATGAATCCGGATCCCAAGAAAGTGTCCGATCCGCTGTTGCGCCGGAATGCGATTGTCTCCGCCAGGCTGCCGCTCGAGCAGGTGGACCGCTGCCCAGAGGATGTGTTCAACCGTATCCTCTGGCACGCGATGAAAGGTCCTCACGAGCCGTACCCACAGTGGGTTGTGGTCGCCGATCTGGACGACGACTGAGCGCGACCGCGATCCGGGTGTTCCTTGCGCTCAGGGCACCAACCTTGCGGGGTAGGTGCGGTCCAGCCAACTCTTCGGCACCGGCACTACGCAGATGTCCAGCGCGCGATGGTCGGGTGCCAACATCGCGCACTGGACCTGAATCCTCGTGCTGTCGAGGCTGAACGTCGGGTGGATATGATCGCTCGCGGTCGTTTTGTGGCCGAGGTCCGCCAGCAAGACCGTTTCGCCTGTGCGGCGGTCGATGAGCCAGAGACGGTACTGGAAATCGTCGAAGGCAGCCCAGCGGCCGTCGAGCGAGCCGGCGACGTGCCAGTTCGAGCGACCGGGGTCTCCAGGCGGCACCTGCCCGGCGATCCGCATTTCCTGGGTCCGCAGGTTGACGATGCCCAGGCCGGTCGGATGCTCGGGCGTTCCCGCGATCCCCCAATCGCCAGGGACGCCGGGCCTGCGGTTCCAGGTGAGGGCGATCGCGACTTCGTCTCTGTTGAAAGCGGCCTCGTGCGTGACCCATTCGTACGGCGCCTCGGGATAGAGGGGACGTAGGCCCGTGCCGTCGCCGTTGACGAACCACGTTCGCTGCGGCGCCTTGCCGCCGGTCTCCCAGCAGAAGATGATCTCGCCGGGAGCGACCGGATTCGTCTGCACATGCCCGATCTGGAAGCCAACGTTGCAGACGATCTTCACTTCGCCGGTCCGGAGATTCATACGGCGCAGACCGCTCGGCCCAGCCCCCAGGTTGCGCGGACCGTAAGCCTGTTGCAGTGTCTGGCCGTCCGACAATTGCGCCGTGTCCGGGCCGGTGACACTGAAGTATATGACTTCGTCATTGGCGTCGACAGCCATGTCGCCGCGGGTGCGGAGGCCCGCCGGGACCGTGCCACAGAGGCGTTCGTAGTCGGAGGGAGCCTTCACTACTCCGGCCTCGCTGTCAGCGAGGAGTCTGGCCAGATCAATCTCAACGATCTCTTGTCTGCCCTCAGCGGAACTGCGCCCTCCTTGCCCCGGCGCGCCACCCGGATTTCGCATGAGGAAGAGCCTCATCGATTTGTGGGCGTTGCAGAGCATGCCCATATAGCCGGTCTGGGTAATCTGCACGATCGCGCCGGTCTCCTCGTGGACCGCGAACGCCTGCGCGCCGGTCCCGCGATCCCCGCGAAAGATCAGCCATTTGCCGTCGGCCGTCCATTGCTGGTGGGTCTGATAGATCTTGGCATCGTTGGCCGGATCGGTGGTCAGGAAGCTCAGCGGGATCCCGGTGACCGGGTCCGCAACCACCTTCTTCTCCGACGGCCAGCGCCGGCCCATTT
>ENA-OSEO01002628-OSEO01002628.1-sediment-metagenome-genome-assembly--contig:-NODE-2628-length-24285-cov-3.657840_pt1 | contig 24285 bp, 21 predicted proteins | sample MGYA00237883_ERZ534232 | MGnify/ENA metagenome assembly ERZ534232
TTTGCACATAATTATGGAAAAACCCGACTTTAACCATCTTTATTCGATTGCTGAAAATCAGGCCGGATACTTCAGTTCACCCCAGGCTGAACAAGCTGGATACAGCTACGAGCGTCTTTCTGATCTCACGGCGCGGGGCCAGTTCAAGCGCATCCAGCGGGGGGTCTATCGCCTGCCCCACTTTCCGAACACGCGCTTTGAAGACCTGCACATTGCCAGCCTGAGAACCGGCCCCGATTCGGTTGTTTCGCATCAAAGCGCGCTGGCGGTGTATGAACTCTCGGATATCCTCCCTGCAGAAATTCACATTATCATCCCCCGCACCGGATCACGCCGCAGAAATGGCATCCGGCTTCACACCCACAGGCTGAGAGCAGATGAGATCACCTATAGAGAAGGCCTTCGCATTACCACTGTAGAGCGCACCATAGCCGATGTGATTGCCGGCGGCATTTCATTCCAGCATGCCCGCCAGGCCGTTCAAGAAGCCCTGCGGCGCGGCCTGACCACAAAAAGCAAGCTCCTGGCTCAGGCTGGATGGCGCAAAGGACGGGCGGCAAAGATGATTTCGCAAATTCTTGAGGATCAAACGCCATGAAATATGCTTCTGGAAGTGCCTTCAGGCAGGCGCTTGAAAGGCGGCTCAAAGAAATTCAGCGCATTGAAAATATTCCACTGGTTCGCCTGCGTAAGCAGGTGGCATTTGAACGTTTTATCGCTCGTTTGCAAACTGTGCAACCAGACACCTGGATACTTAAAGGTGGTTTGGCGATGCAGTTACGCTTGGGTGTACAGTCTCGCACGACAAAAGATATTGATCTGCTTAATACAGAACGATCTGGCGACCTCTTTGATTCAATTGTGGAAATAGCTTTGTTGGAAATTGGAGATTGGTTTTCGTTTGAAGTGATGCAAACAGCTGAATCACCAGAAGATGATTTTGGCGGGCATAGGTTTCATGTTGTTTGTCGCTTAGATGGGCGTGTTTTTGAACAATTCCATGTGGATATTGGGATGGGTGATTTGCTAATAGAGGAGTATGATTGTTTACACTTTGATCCTGTCCTTGAATTTGCGGAAATAACTGCAACATCAGTTCCCTGTTATCCAATTACACAGCAGATTGCAGAAAAATTCCATGCGCTCACGCGAGATTATGCCTCTGGAACCAGTACACGTGGGAAAGATTTTGTAGATATCTTGCTCTTAGCTGGTTTGGGCAGTATCGATGGGGTATTGCTTTCAAGGGTAATTGATTCCATCTTTTCAATACGTGATACGCATCCGGTTCCCCATATTATGCCACCCTTGTCCGACGCGATTCGTCGCGAATACACTCGTATAACAAAAGAGCTTGGTTTGATATTTGAAAATTTTGATGCCGCAGAGGCTGCGCTGGCAGCTTTTATTAATCCTATATTGGAGCATGATGATCAAGGTATTTGGAATGCTAGTGATTGGCGATGGGAGTGATCGAATTTTTTTTGATGCACTTCTAAAGAGATATTAGTATCCTTGTAATGGTGTCCAAGACATGAGGTGTTAAATGGAAGGCATTGGTAAGAATTTTTATGCTCATGAGCTCTTGAGATTTGATTTTTCCCAGATCCACGAGGAAGCAAGACGACAGGAGGAAATTCATCCAAGTAACCAGGGTGAATTGTTGCTTGCTCAAGGGGTATTTAATTTTTATAACGACAGCGTGATTCCTCTAATTCTTTCGGACACATGGGTGTATGAAGCTGCTCTTGCTTTTGTTGAGCAGTATATCCAAACATACTTCAATATTGTGAGATTGAGCGGAGACCAAACCTATAAATGGCAAAAGAATTTATTAAAGATAAAAAATGAGGTTGTTGATGTGTTGGTCAAAATGGCTATTGCTGGAAAAGCACCAAATGTGGAAAAAGTGAACCTTCCAAAAGCAAGCGATTTTACACAGTTGATTTTATTTGACAAATTAACCAAACAAGAAGCTCTCGCAGTAAATGATCTTCACCAGAGAACAACGGATCATGAACAGATGCAGTTAACATTAACATTGAAAAACATTTGCGATATGTATGAAATAGGTTTACCGAGGGTTATGTTTGTTGTTCGTAGAGTAATTAAGCGCGCTATTGGAGAAAAGCCTTCACAGTCTGAAAATAAATTACTGCAACCATCTGATTACCTGGATTGGTATGTTAAAAAGTGTGACAAAGCACATCCCCTATTTCCAATTATTGGAGGCCAACAAATGCAAGTGTTTCTCAAAAAAGCGCGAAATGTTGGAAGTCATCATGTTGGTTTAAGATGGAATCGGGATAAAAACAAAGTAATTCTTGAAGACAGAAATGACACATTGGAAATATCACTGTATCAATTTCAACAACACCATAGATATTTGGTTTACCTCATAGATTATGGTATACGGGCAATACTATCAGCCTTTTGTGAAGCAGAACAAGGAACAAAAGCAAATAATATTTATAAGGAGTATGAAAAAATATTTCCTGCAGATTTTCCATCTGGTGCGGGTAGAGGAGTAAAACTTTATTCTGAGGAATAGCAGCTTTGTAAACTTTGTTGCCTCTTTAAAATTCAAAGTACCATGGTTGAGATGACAAGTTTAAGCAGCTAGCCTTAATGATAAATTCTTCTTAGAATGGCTGTATAATCATTGCAAGCAAGGGGTGATCTATGAGTTTCCTTGAATCCGAAAGAAAAAGATTGGTTAAAATCCGCGATGAAGTCTTTGGCGATCCGGGTGGCGGACTGTATAGAAACAAAGCGCGAGCGTTTGTGCTGCACGATCCCATGCTGAATCTCTGGGAGGGGATCAGACAGGAGGCCCCCGAATATTTTGCCAGAAACCGGATCGTCTGGTGGGGAGACCAGGATAACCAACCTACCGGGCATTTGCTCTCCTCACAGATTGCCTGCCTTAATCATCTCTTCTCTCTTCGCCACAGTGAAGCGGCATCCTCAGCAATATTGAGGAATATCCATCCGGGAATAGAATCGGCTGTGATCGTCGATGATGGATTTGTCGAATTTGAGGCCGTTGGCCGTCAGAACTACCTGGGGGAGAGGTCGCATACCAGAGGGGCAAATGCCACCTCAATCGACGCCATCATGGTTGGTAAGAAAGCCAATGGGAAGAACATACTGGTCATGATTGAGTGGAAATACACGGAAGCATACCGGCCAGACAATAAATATATCCCTGCTCGAGCCAGAATCTACGACCCGCTCCTGGCAGATCCTGATTGTCCCATCAAGGTGGAGCGGTTTGAAGATGTTTACTATGAACCCTTCTACCAGTTGATGCGCCAGACCCTGCTCGGCTGGAAGATGGCCCAGAACCATGAATATGGCTGTGATGAGTACGTCCATCTGCATGTTATACCGGCAAATAACGAGGACCTTAAAAATCGGGTGACCTCTCCGGGGCTGACCGGCGAAACGATGTCAGACGCGTGGAAGAACGTGCTAAGAGAACCGGACAGGTACCGGGTTGTTTCTCCGGATGAATTCCTCGCGCCTTTGGGTGATTTTGACGAAACCCAAATGTTACACGCCTATCTCAGCAGGCGCTATTGGGGACGATTGTAGATAATAAAAGAATGGAATCATTTTCGTAAACCGCGGAAATCCGTAGGGGAGAGGCGTGCCTCTCCCCTACAGGGTTCTGTTCTTGAATCCTTTGGCCTCACCTGTATAATTTATGCAAGGAGTCCCATGTCACAGGAAAACAAGCCTCACCGTACCCCAACCCGTTTGAAAGGATATGATTACACCCTTCCCGGCGGGTACTTTGTTACCCTCTGCACGCATCACCGCCAAAACTTGTTTGGGCGGGTGGTGGATGGAGAAATGTGTTTAAATCAATTGGGCAGGATGGTTGAAGCCGCCTGGCTGGAAATCCCTGAACAGGTTCCGGCGGTTCTTCTGGATGAATATGTTGTTATGCCCGACCATTTTCATGGAATCATCTTCTTGACCGTTGGAAAATCCGCAGGGGAGAGGCGTGCCTCTCCCCTACAAGGCAATGCGTCCGGCACATTACCCACAATCATCGGTTCTTTTAAATCCGCGGTTTCCAAACGAATCAATCGGTTGCGGAACACGCCAGGCGCATTGCTCTGGCAGCGCTCTTTCTATGACCGCATCATCCGCGATGAAAAAGAGTTGGACACCTTCCGGGCCTATATCCGCGCCAACCCGCTGCGCCAGGAAATCGACATTGCCAACGGCCCACTGGATGAATAGATCGTTATGCCCGACCATCTTCATGGAATCATTTTCGTGAACCGCCGATAAACCGCCGTTAACAACGCGCTCTTCCCATTACTGGATGAATAGATGGTCATGCCGGCCATTTTCATGGAATCTTGACCCGCGGGAATCTGTAGGGGAGAGGCGTGCCTCTCCCCTACTCGAAATCAGATCAACCCTGCTCTCCCTCCGGGGGAAGCGGCTCGGTTTCCAGGCGGTAGCCGAAGCCGCGCACGGTCAGGATGAGGCGGGGGGCGGCGGGGTCGGGCTCGATCTTTTTGCGCAGCAGCCAGATGTAGCGCCGCACCACCGTATCGCTCTCGGCCTGGTCTGCTCCCCACACTTCTTCGATCAGGTCCTTTTCCGAAACGGCTTTGCCCGGATGGCGCGAAAGCACCTCCAGCAGGCGGAACTCGGTCGGCGTCAGGGGGATGGACTGCTCGCCACGCCGCACTTCGCGCCGGTCCAGGTCCAGCACCACATCGCCAAAGGGGATCGCGTTGCGGGGGGCGGTACTTTGGTGCTGGATGCGGTTCAACACTGCCTGCACCCGCGCCGAAAGCTCCGCGAAGCTGAACGGCTTGGTGATGTAGTCATCCACCCCCAGGCTGAACCCGCGCAGCTTATCCTGCTCGGCGGTTTTGGCCGTCATCAGGATGATCGGCAGGTCCGCCAGCTCGCGCAGGCGCTTGGTGACCTCCCAACCGTCCATCCCAGGCATCATCACATCCAGCACCACCAGGTCGGGCCGGCTTTCATAGGCCGCCCGCAGGGCCTGCTGTCCGTTGCGCGCGGAGACCACTTCAAAGCCCTGGTGTTTCAGAAAATCTTCCAGAAAGCGCAGCAGGGTGGAATCGTCATCGACCACCAGCACCTTATACTTCATCTTCCTCACCTCTTTCCGCGGCCAGCGGTAGCCAGAAGGTGAAACAAGCCCCGCCATCGGGATGGTTCTCGACCCGGATCTCGCCATCCATGCCCTGCAGCAGGCGGCGCGCGATGTATAAGCCCAGCCCGTGGCCGTAAACCGTCTGCGCGTCTTCACTATCCAGCCGGGTGAAGCGCTCGAACAGCCACGGCAGCACTTCCGGGTTGATCCCCGGGCCGTGATCCCGGACGCTGATCCGCGCCCGGGCGTTTTCCGCGCTGGCGCTGACGGTGATCTCCCCTTCCGGCGCGTATTTCAGGGCGTTATCGACCAGGTGGAACACCACACTGATCAGAGCCTGCTCGTCGGCCACCACGAAGGGGAAGCCGGCCGGGATTTCCCAACGCACCCGCCCGGCGCCTTCGAGGTGGGTCATTTGCTGCCGCAGGGTGACCACGACGGTCTGCAGCGGGATGGGCGAGGGGTACAACGGCAGCCGCCCGGCATCCAGCGCCGAAAGATCGAGGATGGTCTCCACAAAACGAGTCAGGCGCCGGATCTCGGCCTGCACCAGTTCCAGGTTGTGGTGGGTGCGGCCGGGGAGAGGCTGCGACCCGGCCAGTGAAAGCTCGATCCCGGCGCTGATATTGGCCAGCGGCGCGCGCAGCTCGTGCGACACCATCGAAACGAAATCCGATTTCAGCCTGTCCAACTCCTGCAGGGCCAGGTTCTGGGCTTCCAGGCGGGAGTAGGCTTCGCGCAGGCTGGCGGTCTTTTCGGCCACATTCTGCTCCAGGTTGGCGTTCAGGGCGGCCAGTTCAGTCCGGTCTGTGGCGATCTGTTCGTAGGCCGCCTGAAGAGCGGCCTGCTGGGCTTTCTGCGCGCTCAGGTCGTGGGCCGTGCCGGCCACCACCAGGCGGCTGTCGGCGCTTGGGCGCAGCGGGCGCAGCGCCAGAGACACCGGCAGGGCGGCCCCATCGCTCTGCCCCAGTTGCACTTCTCCCGACCAGCCGTCCCGCAGCCCCTGTTCCAGCAGCGGGGTGGTGTCTGCCAGCCCGGGCAGGAGCCGGTCCAACGGCTTTCCCAGCAGCTGGGGGGTGCGGTAGCCGGTCGCTTCCAGCAGCGCCGGGTTGACCATCTGGAGCCTTCCCCGGCGGTCGCATACAAAGGTCGGTTCGGCGATGCTATTGACCAGGCTGGCGTATTTCTGGAATTCCACTTCGCCGATCAACAAACCCTGGCGCCCGAACAGCCCCAGGCTGAGCACCACCGTCACCCACATGCCCAGTTCGTTCAGCGTCCCGAAAAGCTGCCAGGCCAGGATGGTGTACAGGCCCAGGATCAGGGTCAGGGTCAGGGGCAGGTAAGACTGGTTAAACTGCCGCACGCGAGGCAGGATGGATCTGTGCCGCGGCATTGTGCCGCGTTTGCCCTGGATTTGCGACAGAGCGCCGAGCGCGAAGCAAACATCCCCCAGCACCCAGCCCAGGTCAACCGCGCTGCCGGTCTGGTAGGCGTTCCGCAGCAGCAGCGCGCCATAGGCCAGATCGCTGAAGGTGTAAGCCGCCAGCCCCAGGCTGATCCAACCGAAGGGCGCCGGCAGCCGGCCGCTGTCGGAGAGCAGGAAAATGTTCATCAACAACAGCAGCCCGATCAGGTCCGCCAGCGGGTTCAGGACGGCCAGGGAACTGCCGCCGCTGCGCAGGTTGGCCAGCACCGGCTGGAGCACCACGATCCACACCAGGGTCAGTCCGGCGGCGGTAGAAAGAGCCACATCCAGCAGCAGCACGACCTGCCCGGTGTGTTCGCGGGGCTGCCGGGGATAAAGGATCAACCCCAGCCATACCGCGAAGGTTCCCATCAGGGGGATCAGCTCCATCCAGCCCGGATCTCCGGCACGGGCCGGATCCGACAGCCCGGCCAGCATCCGCGCCAGGTCGCTCCCGGCCCACAGCAGCAAGCCCAGGCTCAGCCACAACCAGGCCCGCCGGATGGCGGCGCTGCCGGAGGTTTGCTGGGCCCACACAGCCAGCACAGCCGCCAGGAGCGAGGTGAACAGCATCATCAGGCTGCCGATCAGGAAGCGCTCAAAAAGATCGGTGCTGCCCCATCCCAGCCACGCGGCATAAAGTCCCAGGAAGGCCAGTCCGGCCGCTGCCAGCAAGGGTTGGCGATTGGTTGTGGGTCCGGCGCGGTTTGTCATGCTCTCATTGTACTCATGCCTTAATCCCCGCGCAAGCGCATCACCTCTTTTCGCGTTTTCCAACTTCAGCATGGTGAATCCTTGTATTCCGCGCTCCAATACCCTTGCCGCGGCAGGCAGAACAACTATAATACAGATATATCTTATATAAATTGTAAAAATAATGGGCAGAAAAATGACGAAACCCCATCACGCTAAAAAACAACCTTCCAAAAAATCCGGCGCCCGGCAAAAGCCTTCCCGGCCCGGGCCGAGTCTGTGGATGGTCGCTCTGGTGGCGGCCGTCGTTGTGGCCGTGGTTGGCCTGATGGCCGCCAACCAGCCGGCGGCGCCCGCCGCTGCCGGTGTGGATACCCTTCCGCTTGAAGTCAGTGTTGGCGAGGCGGCCGCCCTGCGCGATGCCGGGGCCTTTATCCTGGACGTGCGCGAGTCTGAAGAGTGGATGGCCGGGCATATCCCCGGCGCGACCCTCATCCCCCTGGGAGAACTGGCGGCGCGCGCCGATGAAGTGCCCGCTGACCAGCAGGTGGTGGTGGTGTGCCGTTCCGGCAACCGCAGCGCCACCGGGCGCGATATCCTGCGTGAAGCCGGGCTGGAGCAGGTCACCAGCATGGCCGGCGGGATGAACCAGTGGGCCGGCGCGGGCTACGAGGTGGTCACCGGGCCGTAAATTGCCGCCCGCTCAGCGCAATAGCTTACCCGCCGCACGCGGCGGGTTTTTTGTTTTTGGGGTCTCGCGGGGCGCGCTTCAGGCCGCGCGGGGGTTGCGCAGGCGGTGCGCGAGCAGGGCAGCGGCTGCCAGCAGTCCGGCCACCAGCAGACCGATTTTGAGGGATGGGGACTGCATCCAGTTCAGCCGCCGGTAAACCCGGCTCCCATCCAGCTCCGCCGTCGTGATCTCTCCCCGCGCGTTGGCACGGAAGACCAGAGTCCCTTCTCCGCCGTCCTGGCGGTAGTGGTAGGGGGCCGTTTCCACCCAGCGGGCTTCAAAAGCGCGCAGTGAACGGTCTGACCTGGGGATAATGGTGATCTGACTGCCGCCCGCCGCCCGGTACCATCCAGCGGCCTGGATCGAGCGGTTGGCAGAGACAACCGCCTCGGGCGAGCCGTTCACGCCGCCGCTGAAGAAGCCACTCAACGCGATCTGCGTTGTCTGGAACAGGGTGCGCGTTTCGGCCTGCCCGGTCACCGGAATCATCATCACCGGCGCGGGTTGGAGGCTCAGCGTCAGGAAGGCAGGGAATACCAATGCCAGCGCCAGCAGAATGGCAGCCCACGGCATCGCTTTGGTGTGCTTTGGAGAAGGGTTCATTGCGGTCTCTCTTGAGTGGGGCTGCTGGCTGCGGCGCGGTGGGTGAGTAGCCCGGGTTAAGATCGGTTGTGTTGGTTGGCTGGAAGGGCCTGGTTTGTAACCGTTCTACCCGTTGCAAATTACGTGCCACAAGCCGATTACCGGACAGCGGTGCGAGTTTTTCCCGGAACAGCGGGTTTTCCGGGTTAATGGGGCTTTGTATGATGAATTGGACCAAAAAACCACGCAAAATGCTTGACAATATGGTTATTAGCGTGCTAAAATGATACTTGCTTGCAGACAGAAGTTCTAGAAAAAAAAGACCCTCTTTTGATTTGGAACCCATGAATAGAACAAGCACCAATTATTATGAAAGGAGTTTCAAATCAATGTCTAAAGAACAAGGTACAGTAAAGTGGTTCAACGGCACCAAAGGTTTCGGCTTTATCGAGCGCGAATCCGGCGATGACGTGTTCGTTCATTTCAGCGCCATTCTTGGTGATGGCTACCGCAACCTCGAAGAAGGTCAGCGCGTGGAATTCACCGTGACCCAGGGTCAAAAAGGACCCCAGGCGCAGGATGTAACCGTAATCGGCTAATTCCTGAACAACGCAAATAATAAACCGGGCAGCTTTCGCTGTCCGGTTTTTGCTTTAACTACCATGACGGCCATTTTGAGGCAGCCCCGGGCGTTACCCGCCAGACGGGAGATCGCCGCGCCGCAGGGAAGAGCGGCCGGGATTCTTCCTCCCCCCGGTCGGCGGAATGACTTTTTCGCGTGTCGTGTTGAACACGGTGGCTGCCAAGAAGTCCTGTCTTGCGCAAGATTTCTACCCTTCGGGCACGATGTCGCCGCGCTCGAAGTAACTGTGTCAAAAGTCAAGGAATAATTTATGCAGAAGCGGGCACCGGCGTTTTCCAATAGACCTCGTCACGAGCCATAGCATTCATGATGGTAAGCATTTTACGCATACTTGCTGTCATCGCAACCTTAAATAGTTTTCCTCTCTCAATCAAACGGTTATGCTGGGATCGTATGACTGGGTTATGTATCATCACAGATAAACAGGCCATATATAAGACACGACGGACTTCTTTTCTGCCACCGAAGATACGTCGCTTCCCTCGTTTTTTTCCACTATCGCAGTTGAAAGGAGCAAGCCCTGCCAATGACAATGTTATGCTCGGAACAAAAGTGTTATGCTCGAGATGACATCGCTACGTTCGGTAGGAATAGAGGAGAACACTGGTGAGGCGACACAACATTCAATTGTCATTTCGACGAACGGAGTGAGGAGAAATTTTGTGAGAGAGTACCACTTCTACGTTTACATACTCACCAACTGGAACAACAGAGTCATGTATATCGGCGTAACAAACAACCTTGAACGCAGGATGTATGAACACAAAAACAAATTGGTGGATGGTTTTACTAAAAAGTACAAGGTGAACAAACTCGTTTACTACGAGCACACACCAGACATTAATGCGGCAATTGCCAGGGAAAAAGAAATTAAAAATGGCGGCGGGAGAAAAAGGACCAGTTGGTGAGAAGCATGAACCCTGAATGGAGGGATTTGGCTTTGGAGGCTGGCCCCGAGCAAGGCTAGGAAATGAGTGATTGTTCACCCTTACGCGATGATGGAGAAGATTTCTCACTGCGTTCGAAATGACAGTGGGTACGACGTGAGGGGGTGAGGCGTCCGGAAGAACCAGGGCAGTAGAAGTTGCGCCCCTTTTGTTATTTCGAAGGAGCGCAGCGACTGAGAAATCCTGAACCCTGCGTAAGATTTCTCACTGCGTTCGAAATGACAAGTACGAGCATCCCCTCAGTCCACCATTCCATGTTGTGTGGGTGAATGGTGAGGGAGAAAGGGCAACTGCCCTGCCGTTCGTACAGGATGTCACCCCCTGCGGTTATCGGAATGACGCGTTAGGGTTCGTGCGGCGCGCAAATGGGATAACCACTGAAGTGGTTACTACAGGGGGTGCTACAGGGGTTACTAAAAGTGCTTTTTTGCAGGCAACGATCCCGCATACGTTGGAGATTGTCCGGCTGCAAAAAAAGCAAATCCCCTCCCGTGTAGGCAAGAGGGGATTTTAAGGGGGAAGAATGTCGTCCAAAACCAGAGGCGTTCAGATCACATCCGGTCTTAACCCAGAATTTCTTTTAAAGCACCCAGGAGCATCATTACATTCTGCGGCTGGGAGGAGTAGCCCATCAGGCCGATCCGCCAGGCTTTGCCCTTGAAGATGCCCAGACCGCCGGCGATCTCAATGTTGTAATCCCTCAGCAGGCGCCCGCGCACAGCGGCGTCATCGACCCCTTCGGGAACATAAACCGTGGTCAGCGAGGGCAGGCGATAGGCTTCGGGAACCACCAGCTTGAGGCCCAGACTCTCCAGGCCGTTCCACAACAATTTGGCGTTGGCGAGATGGCGCGCCCAGCGGGCTTCGAGGCCCTCTTCCACCACCATCGTGAGCCCTTCGTACAGGGCATAGTTCATGCTGATCGGCGCGGTGTGGTGGTAGGTGCGCTCGCTGCCCCAGTACTTCCCGACCATACTCAGGTCAAGGTACCAGTTGGGCACTTTGGTCTTGCGGCTGTCCAGCACACCCTGCGCGCGGGAGTTGACGGTGATCGGGCCTAATCCGGGGGGCACGCTGAGGCATTTTTGGGTGCCTGAATAAGCGATATCAATGCCCCAATCATCAATCTTAAGCGGAACGCCGCCCAGACTGGTGACGCAGTCCACCAGGAGCAGACCGCCGTAGGAATGAACCAGATCGGACATGCCTTCCAGCGGCTGGCGCGCGCCGGTAGAGGTCTCGGCATGCACCATCATGACGACTTTGGCCGGTTTCTCCTCGAGGGCGGCTTTGACCTCTTCCAGGGTGAACACTTCACCCCAGGTGCGGTCAAGGCGGCGGACTTCGGCGCCATAGCGCCCGGCCATATCGCACAGACGCTCGCCAAAGTAGCCGTTAACACAGATCAAAACGCTGTCGCCAGGCTCCACAAAGTTGCACACTGCCGCTTCCATCGAGGCGCTGCCGGTGCCAGAGACCGGTATGGTGAGTTTATTCTCAGTCTGGAAGACATAGCGCAGCATTTCCTGGACGTTATTCATCAGTTCGAGGAACTGGGGATCAAGGTGTCCGATCAGGGGGTATCCAAGCGCCTGAAGCACACGGGGGTGCACACTACTGGGGCCAGGCCCAAGCAAAGTACGGGGTTCAATCTTCATTTCCATTTTTTACTCACTTTCTATACATAGGTTGACGGCTGAACAGCCAAATCATTTTCGTTTCTATCCCTTTTACAGATCCAGTTTAGCCAGCAGGCGGTCAATATCTTCGCGGCCATCCGCGCCCAGGGGGAGCAGGGGACGGCGGGTCGGGCCGCCATAGAAGCCGGATTGGTCCATGGCGTACTTCAAGCCGGGCACGCCGTATTTCCCGGTGACGGCGGTGTTGATATGAGCCAGAGAAAGCTGGATTTGTTTCGCTTCTTCATTGCGGCCGGACTGGAAGGCTTCATACAGCCTGCGCAGCGGCACGGCGGCGAAGTTAGCCAGGGCCATGACCCCACCCACCGCGCCGATGCTCAGGAAGGGCAGCAGCGCGCTCCCGGTACCGGCAAAGACCTGAAAATCCGGAACCGCGGCCAGCACATCCGCCATTTTGGTAACTGTGGCACTGCTGTCCTTGACACCCACAATGCGGGGATGGGCGGCCAGCTCGATCAGGGTTTGCGCGGAAAAATCAACACCGGTGAAAGCAGGAACATTATAAACCAGAATGGGCAGAGGGGATTCATCCGCCACCGCGCGGTAATGGGCCAGGAGCACATCGTGTTTCATCCCGCCTTTGAAGAAGTAAGGGGGAATAACCAGCACGGCCTCCGCCCCCAGATCGGCGGCTTTTTGGGTCATCGAAATGGTCTCGGCAGTGGTTTCCATCCCGGTACCCGCGACCAGGCGCTTACCCGCGGGTTTGAGGACATCAGCGCAGGTTTTCATGACCTGAAGACGTTCTTCGACGGTCATGTAAGCGGCTTCACTGTTGGAACCGGGCATAATCACGCCGTCCAGAGGTTGGGCGGCCCATTTCTGGAGGTTCAGCTCCAGCCTGCCATAGGCGACGCTCTCGTCTTCATTGAAAGCCGTCACAATCGGGGGGTACAATCCGGCTAAGTTCACCATAGCATTCGCCTTCCTTAGAACATCAATTTGGGATTGAGGACATTGCGCAGCGGCTCGCCGGCCAGATAGCGCTTGAGGTTATCCACAAAGAGATCGGTAATGCGCATGTTCTCGCGGTCACTGGTGCTGGCGGAGTGCGGGCTGACCAGCACATTGGGCATATCCCACAGCGGGCTGCCGGCGGGCAGGGGTTCTTCAGCGAACACATCCAGGCCGGCGCCGCTCAATTTACCGGAGCGCAGGGCTTCGATCAGCGCGGGCTCGTCAACCACCATCCCGCGGGCGATGTTGACGAGATAGGCGCCATCGGGCAGCAAGTTGAACTGCTCCGCGCCGATCATCTTTTCGGTCTGCGGGGTGTGCGGAACCGTCAGCACAAGGACATCACACTGCGGCAGCATCTGGTGCAGGTCTTCGAGCGGGTAGAACTGGTCCACCGCCTGGGTGTTGGGCGCCAGGTCGGTGCCAATCACCCGCATCCCCATCGCCCGGGCCAGGCTGGCAACCATCGAGCCGATGCGCCCCAACCCGACCAGACCCATGGTGCGGCCTTCGAGGTCGGTGCCGGCGTAGCGTTCCCAATGGTGGCTGCGTTTATCCTCGACTATACGCAGGAAGCCTTTGTTGTGCATCAGCAAAGTCATGATGACAAACTCGGCCAGGGGCCGGGCATGCACGCCGCTGGCTGTGGTAAAGATGGTGTCTGGCATGCGCTCGTCATACTTCATGCGTTTGACAAACTGCCCGATCCCGGCACTGGTGGCCTGGATCCAGCGGACATTGGGGGCCAGATCGGGGAGCTGGTCGCGGCGGGGATAATCGAAATCGAAAAGAATATCGGCTTCTGCCAGCAGGGCGCGCCATTCGGCTTCCTGTTCGGGGGTGAGGTCGCGCGGCGGGGCGGTGTGATCGGCCACGTAGCGCGGTACCCCCAGCAGATCGGGGCGGTAGACCACGTTCAGGCGGTCGTCCGCCTGGCGGATCCGTTCGATATGTTCCGGTTCCAAATAACTCGCAATAAGAACATTATAGTTTTTTTTGCTGGTTTCCATAAAATCTATCCTCTATTCCTCATAAAATTTATAAATTCACCGGCCTGCCATGCTGGTGGGCCGAGCGATAGAGCGCTTCAATCACCCGCATATTGGCCGCAGCCTCCGCGGGCAGGTAACGCAGCGGCTGGTCGTTGAGGACACAATCCGCGAAATGCTCCACCATTAATTGGTATTCATCCACGCCCGCCAGGGTGTGCACCACTTTTTCGGCGCGGCCGCGGTATTCCACAAACTCAACATCACCCTTGCCAGGCACAAAACTGGCAGGAACCTCCAGATAACCTTCTGTCCCGGCGACAATGACCGATTCACGGCGCTCAAGATCGAGAGCGGAATCAAAATGCGCCAGAAGGCCATTTTCAAAACGCAGGCAGCCCACCAGCTGCGAATCCACACCGGAAGAAGCCCAGTTGGCCAGCGCCTGCACTTCCACCGGCTCGGTGCCGGCCAGGGTGCGGGCCGCGTTGACACAATAGCAGCCCACATCCATCAGCGAGCCGCCGCCCAGCTCCTTGTTGAGCCGGATATTGCTGGGATTCCTGAGCCGGAAAGTGAACGCCGCATTGATCAGACGAAGTTCGCCCAGCGCCCCACCGCGGACCATTTGGAGCACTTTCTCTAAGCGGGGGTGAAAACGGTACATGAAGGCTTCCATCAACTTAACCCCGTTTTCACGGGCCGCCGCGTCCATCCCGAGGCATTCAGCCTCATTCAATCCCAGCGGTTTCTCGCAGAGGATATGCTTGCCTGCCCCAGCAGCTTTCACCGTCCATTCCAGGTGCATGCTGTTGGGCAGCGGGTTATAGACCGCGTCAATATCCTCCGCGGCAAACAACTCCTCGTAGCTTCCATAAGATCGAGGGATACCCAGGCCAGCCGCAAAATCGGCGGCTTTCTGCGCATCCCGGCTGGCCACCGCCACCACCTCGCCATTGCGAGAAGCCTGAATGGCAGGAATGACCGCGTATTTACCGATATTGGCCGTGCTGATGATTCCCCAGCGAAGTTTATGATCTGACATCATTACACCTCCTCAAATCCATTTCTAAAAACCACCCGCCTGCCCGGCGCGGCGCGGGTCGGCACAGCTGTTGAGCAGGCCGGTCTGCGGGTCACGCCAGCAAATCTGGAAAGAACCCATATTGTAGTCGTACATCGGCAGCGGGCGGACCTGAATGCCGCGCCGCGCCAGGCCGGATACCACCGGGGCGGGCAGGCGGCTTTCCACCTCCAGCACATAATCATCCCGCAGCGGGTCCATCCGCGGCAGGTCAACAGCCTGATCAGGGGCCATACCGTAATCCAGGATGCTGCCAAGAACCTGGGGAACCGTGCCGTACACATTGCCGGGCGAGCCCAATGCCAGCCAGGGCCGGCCATGCCGCAGGACGATCGTGCTGCCGATAATGCACTTGATGCGGCCTCCGCCGGCGAACCACCCGGCAATATCCGCCTGGAGATGGGCGCGGGCATGGCTGCCCACCATGGGGACGCCATCGACCACCACCCCGGGAATCCCGCCGCTCTGGAGAGTGTTCATCATCTGCACCCAGTTGCCCTGGCTGTCGACCACGCTCAACTCACAGGACCCCACCGGAGGACGCGGCTCCGCGGCCGTTCCCAGCGGCACACCCGCCGCGGTGAGGGCCGGGTACCCGGCCGTCAGGCGGATATGGTCGGTGAGGTCCGCTTTGGGGCGACTGTGCCACAGGATCTCAGCCGTCATGCGCTGGTAATCCTCCGACAGCCACAGATCGACGGGAACCTCAAAAAGCCGCGGATCTTGGAGCAGTCCCATCTCCAGATGAGCGCGCCGAAGGGTATGGGCCAGCAGATACAGCGTCTCAGCCGATTCGGTGTAATGCCCCAGCTCCTTGAGGTTGAAATGGCGCATCACGCCCAGCACAAAAGCGGTGAAAACCCCGGTGCGCTCCGGCGGGCTGAGCTGGATGATCTCATCCTCCCCGTGTCGGTAGCGCAGCGGCTCCTGCCAGCGCGGCGGGATGGCAGTCATGTGTTCAAGGGTGACCGGCCAGCCCATCTGGTTGGCGACGCGGACAAAGTTCCTGGCCCACTGGCCTTCGGTGAAGTAAGCCGGGCCTTCCTCCGCCAGCCGCCGCAGGGTCCTGGCGAGGGCCGGGTTGTGGAAAGTATCTCCCACCTCGGGGAGAAAGCCGTTCGGGGTGAACAGCGCCCTCCCGGAAGGGAAGAAGGTGTAAAACGCCAGCTCCTCGGTGAGGGTGGCGTGCTCAAAGGAGGTCACCGGGTGGCCCTGTTCGGCGACTGCCGCGGCAGGCTCGCACAGCGCGCGCCAGGGCCTGCTGCCAAAGCGGCGGTGCATCTCGCCCAGCGCGGGCACAAAACCGGGAATACAGGCGCAGGGGTTGGCCTCTTTGGAGGCAAAACGGATCCCGATCGGGGGAACCGGACGGAAAGGCGGCAGACCGGGCACCAGAGTCCCGGTGCCGTTGAGCTGGTAGGCCTGCCCTGAAGCGGCATCCCAATAGAGGAACTCGACCGTGCCGGCGTGGTTGGTCATGTGGGGCTCGATGACAGCCTGCAGCAGGCTGCCAGCGATGGCCGCGTCCACGGCGCTGCCGCCGGTACGCATCACCTCCAGCATGGTCTGCGTGACCAGAGGCTGTGAGCTGCTGCACACGGCCTGTTTCCCCCGCACCACTTCTTTCGGCCCCACGCGGGCCAACTGCGCTGTATCCATTCCCTGTCTCGTTCCCTTATCTTTTCTCTTTATTGTACAGAATGTCTAATCCGGATAGTTGGCATACCAGTCCCGCGCCGCCAGGAAATCGGCGGGGAGCAGGGTCACTTTCTCCGGGGAAAACGTGAAATCATATCCTTCAGCGGCAATCGTATCGGCGATCACTCCGGCATCAAAGCGGTAGCCGCTGAAACGGGTGGTGGGCTGCGCGGCCAGCCAGACAAAGCCTTTGCCCAGCGCTACCGGGTCGGCCCATCCAACCTTCCCAGATTCCGGCAGGGCGTCAAACTCCTCCCAGGTAATGCGGGTGGGCTTGATGATCTTGCCGGGGCCAACTGTGTTGAGGGCGATGCCGTAAGACGCGGCCTCCAGCGAAAGGGCCTTGATGAACCCTTCCTGGCCGTGCTTGGCGGTGCAGTAGGTGACCTCGTCCTTGAAACCTTTCTTGCTGGAGCCGCTGGCAATGCCCATGATGTGGCCGCCGCCCTGGGCTTTCATCACATCCCAAACCGCTCGGCAGCCGTTGAACAACCCGCCCAGGCTGACCTGGAGCTGGCGCCAGAACAGTTCGGGCGAAGTATCTTCAAAGCGGATGAGCGGCATGTAGATGGCATTGTGCACCAGCACATCCAGGCGGCCCCAGCGCGCCACGACCTGATCGACCGCGTTCTGAAAGGCCGCCAAATCGCCAACATCGAGATGGAGCGCCATGACCTGGCTGCCATCGGCTTTGAGGTCGGCTTCGGCCCGTGCCAGTTCAGTATCGTTGATATCCGAGACGCACACCCTGGCCCCGCTTTGTCCCAGAGCGCGGGCGATGCCCCATCCCAGACCGCGTCCCGATCCGGTTACCAGAGCTACTTTTCCATCCAATAAGCGATCCATGCTGCTCCTTTCCTTTCCTGTCCTTTGCCGCCAGGTGGGGGGCCGGCCTGATCCGCCTCAGGCCAGCCCCAATCAACCGGGAGGGTGTAGAGGCTTGTTTTACCCCTCCAGCGGAAGATTTACCCAGGCATGCTCGCGGTGAGACTGCGCCACGGCGTTGATGATTTCCTGCACACGGGCGCTCTGGGCGAAGTTACCCTGGTTGGTCTCGCCGCCGTCGACGATTTCCTGCATAAAGTTGTGCACCAGGCAGCTGTAGAACACGCTGTCCCAGCGCTGGCCGGGCTCGTAAGCGGGCGGGTAGAATTTATCGGGGATTTCCATGGGGACAAACTCAACCGCGTCCGGTTTCGCGCCGTGCAGAGTCTGGATGACGCCAAACTCTTCCACCAGGCGCACCTTGAGGGCGCCTTTGGAGCCAAAGATGCGGGCTTCAATGCCGGGGTAGTTGCCAACGGTGACATAGCTGCTCTGCATGGAATACAGGGCGCCGTTAGCGCATTCGGCAATGAACATATCGGCGTCGTCGATGTTGATGCGTTCGCGCTCGGTGTCCAGGTTGGTGCGGCGGCGGTACTTAACCATATTGCCCAGGATGCCGACCACCTGAGTGAGGTCGCTGTTGACCAGCTCGAGGCCGATATCAATGGTGGGCGCGCCGTAGCCTTCCAACGAGGAGACATGGATGCCTTCACGGCTGAAATCGGTGCCAAAAGGCTCCTCGCCCACCGGTTTGACCTTGTGGATGCGTTTGTCCATGGGATTGTCGGGGTCAAGCCACTGCGAGTTCTGCTCGTAGCCGTTGAATACATACGGGTCGCCAATGAAGCCGCTGCGCACCAGATCGAACATGTACTGCACAGCGGGCGCGTAGCGGAAGGTCAGGCCGACCTTGGTCTTGAGGCCTTTGGAACGGGCAATCGCGTCGGCGCGCAGCACGTCGCGGTAGTCGTGGCAGACCGGTTTCTCCACCAGAATATGTTTGCCGGCCTCGAGAGCGGCAAAGGTGAGCGGTTCGTGGCTCTCGCCGCGGGTCACAATATCCACCACATCAATATCGCTGCGGGATAAAAGCTTTTGATAATCGGTGACCACTTCCGGAATGTTAAACTCTTTGGCGCGGGCTTCCGCCAGCTCACGGTCCACGTCACAGATCATCACCACATCACTGAGGGGCGAACCGGTAAAACCGGGAAGATGCGCGGAAGCGCTCCAGCGCCCGGCACCAATCACACCCACACGAAGTTTTTCAGCCATTGATACTCTCCTCTATCTATAATAAATTCGTTTTAATTCGCCGCGGAACATCCAGCGGCGTAACTTCCTTTTTTGCCAATCAGGCCGCTACGCTTCCAGCGGCAAATTGACCCAGCGGTGCTCGCGGTGCGATTGACCCACCGCGTTGATGATCTCCTGGACGCGGGCGCTCTGAGCGAAGTTGCCCTGGTTGGTCTCGCCGCCCTCGACAATCTCGCGCATAAAATCATGCACCAGGTTGCTGTAAAACACTGTATCCCAACGCTGGTCTGGGTGGTAAGCCGGCGGGAAGAATTTATCGGGAATCTCCAGGGGGACATATTCTACCGCGTCCGGTTTCGCGCCGTGCAGAGTCTGGATGACGCCAAACTCCTCGACCAGGCGCACCTTCAGGCCGCCTTTAGAGCCGTACACATTGACCTCGATCCCCGGATAATTACCGACGGTAACGTAGCTGCTCTGGATGGAATACAGGGCGCCGTTGGCGCACTCGGCGATGAACATATCGGTATCATCGACGTTGATGCGCTCCAGACCGGTGTCCAGGTTGGTGCGGCGGCGGTTGGGGACCATGTTGCTGAGAACGCCAACCAGTTGGGTCAGGCCGCTGCCCACCAGCTCCAGGCCGATATCGATGGTCGGAGAACCATAGATCTCCAGCGAGAGCAGGTGAATCCCCTCCCGGCTGAGATCGGTGCCAAAAGGTTCTTCACCAACCGGTTTGACCTTATGGATCCGTTTGTCAATCGGAACATACGGGTCCAACCACTGGGAGTTCTGTTCGTAGCCGTTGAAGACATAAGGGTCGCCAATGTACCCCTCGCGGATGAGGTGGAACATGTACTGCACGGCCGGGGCGTAGCGGAAGGTCAGGCCGACCTTGGTCTTGAGCCCTTTGGAACAGGCCAACTCGTGCGCACGCCACACATCGCGATAATCATGGCAGACCGGCTTCTCACACAGGACATGCTTGCCGGCCTCGAGGGCGGCAAAGGTGAGCGGCTCGTGGCTCTCGCCGCGGGTGACCACATCGACCACGTCAATATCGCGGCGGGAGAGGACTTTCTCGACATCGGTGACCACTTCGGGGATGCCGAACTCGCGGGCGCGGGCTTCGGCCAGCTCGCGGTCCACGTCGCAGATCATCACAACATCGCTGAGGGGAGAGCCGACAAAGCCCGGCAAATGGGCCGATGCCGCCCAACGCCCGGCGCCAATGACCGCAACCCGCAGTTTATCCGCCATCGGAAGACCTCCTGACCTGCTGGCTGGCATCGCGGCCGGTGACCCAATCATAACGCGGGTCGTCATCCAGCACACTGCCGGAATAGCGGCTGCCCGCGCTGGAAGCGCCATCGACCGCCACCACCGCGGCATCGATGTAAGTGGCAGCATCGGAAGCCAGGAAAAGCACCACCTGGACCACCTCTTCCGGCTGGCCGGGACGGGCCAGGGGCAGGTTGGGAATGCGGCTGCCCAGGGCCTCGGCCATGTCCGGCGGGAGGGGTTTGGGCTGGGTGTCGATCAGCCCGGGGCTGACGGTGTTAACCAGAATCCCGTGCGGGGCCAGCTCAATGGCCGCTACCCGGGAAAAGCTTTCAACCGCCGCCCGGCTGGAAGCGTAAGCCGCCGCGCCGGGGCCGCCCCGGCGGCTGGCGCCGGAGGAAAAGTTGATGATCCGCCCGCCGCGTTTGGCATCCACCATGGCCCGGGCCGCGGCCTGGGTCATCAGGAAGGTGCCGCGGCAGTTGACCGCGTACACCCGGTCCCAGACCTCAACTGTCTCTTCGAGCAGCGCGGTATGCGGGGCCACCGCGGCATTGTTGACGCAGATATCCAGACGTCCAAAATGCTGGAGAGCGGCCTCAACGATCCGGGTCGCGCCCTGCGGCGTGCTGACATCCGCCACCACCGGCAGCACCGCGTCCGGGAAAGGCGCGCAGGTTTCAGCAAGTCCCGCTTCATCGCGGTCTGCGGCCACCACCCGGGCGCCGGCGAGCGCGAAAGCGCCGATCATGGCGCGCCCCACCCCGCGCGCCGCGCCGGTCACAACGGCCACCTGGCCGCTGAAATCAAATTTCACCTGCCTGACAGAATCCATCATCAGAACAACACTCCGTCATCCGCCGCCCCGAGCATATCCTGCCGGATGACCTTAATGGGAATCAACCCGTAGGTCATAAAGCGGTCATTAAATTCTTTGAGATCGAAGGCATCGCCTTTGAGCCTTTGATAGTCTTCCTTCAGCTTGCGGACCATCTCGCTGCCGATATAATAGGTGAGATGGGTGGGGTAATGGACAGCGCGGTTGAGTACCCAGATGTAAGTGTTCTCGCGGGTGCGGCCCTGCTTCTCCATCAGGAAATCAGAGGCCTGGCGGAGGGTGCGCGCGCCGGTGTGAATTTCCATCCCGGCGATGGCCGCGGCAATATAGCTGCGTTTGGAGATCAGCGCGGCCAACCGGTAGAACGGGCTTTGCGCCGCCAGGACCTGGTCAACCATCATATATTTGCCGTACTCAGCCCAGCCATCGGAGTTGGAATCGGAGTCATGGTCGCGGCTGGCGAACATGGGCACGCGTTTTTCAAGATAAAACTGGGTGTGGTGGCCGGGGTAGCACTCATGGATCATCAGGAGGGCCATCGAATAGCGGTTGAAATCACTCCACAAGCCCTTGATGCGCTGCTCGCCCCAGGAAGGGGTCGGGATCTGCAGCGCCAGATAGGACTCTTCGGCCACCGTCTCAAACGGGCCGGGGGTCAGCATCATCCCGCCGCCGCTGGCATAGTCCGGCATGGGGGTCACAATCACATCGGGCATTTCCGGCGGAATGGTGAGCAGGTTGTACTCGGTGAGGTAACCGCGGATGCGCTTCAATTCCTCCCGCATGGCGTCTTGAAGGTCACCCGGATCCACGTGATCGGCGCGCATGCGCTGGAGGATCTCGGCGGAGGTCGCGTTGGGGTCAATCTGCCGCTCGAGAGCGGCAATCTCCGCTTCGGCGCGCTCCAGATCGGAATAACAGCGAGCCAGAATATCGGCGACGGGGACATCGATCATCTCCTCAGCGTCGATGATCTTCTGGATTTCAGCTTCGCCCACCGCGAAGTTCCCTTTGGAGCGGGGCAGAAGATCTTCCTGCAAATAATCGAGAAAACGCTGCAATTCATCGATCACAGTCAGATTGGCCGACACGAATTCGTCCAACAGCCCGGTATCCGCGACCTGTTTAAAGGTCAGGGGAAGTTTTTCAAAAAAATGAATGGTGCCTTTGACCTGATCAATGGCCTGGGTGGTGTACTCGACGGGCGGGTTTTTGAGGTTCTCACGCGCCGCGCGCAGCACAGCGGGGACATCCTTCTCGCGGGAGATGACCGATTTCAGGCGCTCTTCCAGAGGAGCGAAGTCGCGGCTGACCAGGTTGAAGATCCCTTCAGTGATGGTATCGTTGTAGAAGAGGGGGTTATTCTCCCAGAAACGCCAGGTCTCGATCCAGTAAATTTCGCGTTTGATGCGGGTGGTGAGGACAGGATGGTCGAGGGCATGCACGGCATCCATGCTGGCGGGATCAATCGCTGCCACAGCCGTTTGGATAGTCTTCATACGCCGAAGAGTCTCTTCGATCTCATCCCGCCGGTAATGCCCCAGCGCGCCGTCGTACTGGTGCAGGCCCTGCCGGGTGGCATGGGGAGAATGATAGGAGTAGTAGGTGTTAAAAAACTCCTGTGAAAGCCGGTCGTAACGATCTTCGATGCTTCCCTGTTGAGACATAGCGCACCCTTCTCCTATTAGAACAGCCTGCCGTCATCCGCCGCGCCGAGCATATCGCGGCGAATCACCTTAATCGGGATCAACCCGTAGGTCATGAATCGATCGTGGAATTCTTTGAGATCAAACGCGGCACCTTTCAGAGCGCGGTAGTCCTCGCGCAGCTTGAGCACCATTTCCCCGCCAATGTAATAGGTGAGATGCGTAGGATAATAAATAGCCCGATCGAGCACTCGCCAGGCTCTCTGTTCGGAATTTCCACCGCGTTCAACGATAAATTGAGCTGCCTCTTCCAGGGTACGGGCTTCCATGTGGATTTCCAGACCGACAATGGAAGTCGCGATTGAGCCGCGCTTGGATTGGAGGGCAGCCAGGCGGTACAGGGGATCCTGTTCACCGTAAATCTCATCGACCATCATGTATTTGCCATATTCCGCCCAGCCGTCCGAGTTCGAATCCGAGTCGTGGTCTTTGCTGGCAAACATGGGAACACGCTTCTCCAGGTAGAACTGGGTGTTATGTCCGGGAAAAGCTTCGTGCATAAACAACAGCCCCATGGCATACAGATTGAAATCGCGGAGCTGCGCCTCAACCTGCTCATCTGTCCAGCCGGGTTGGGGTAAGTTTATGGCCATATAAGCCTCTTTGGCGACCTGTTCAAACGGCCCGGGGGTCAGCATCATCCCGCCCGCGCTGGCGTAGGTCGGCATTGGGCTGACAATCACATCCGGCATTTCCTCCGGAATGGTCATCAGATCGCGGGAGGTGAGGTAGGCGCGCATTTGGGCCAGCTCGGCGCGCATGGTGTCCATTAAATTATCCCTATCAGGATGATTGGCCTGCATGCGTTCCTTCAGCTCAGCCGATGTGGCATTTGGGTCAATCTCACGCTCCAAATCCGCGATTTCGATCTCGATACGGTCCAGGTCGCGGTAGCAGCGCGCCAGAATATCGGCCACGGGGACGTCAATCATCTCTTCGGCGTCAATGATGTTCTGGATTTCCGCCTCGCCGACAGCGAAGTTCCCGTTGGAGCGCGGCAGCAAATCCTCCTGGAGAAAGACCAAAAAGCGGTCCAGCTCTTCCAACACCTGGCGGTTGGCATCCTCAAAGTCGCGCATCAGGGCGGCGTCTTTGACTTCAGCGAACTCTTTGGGGATTTCGTTGAAGAACAATTTCGCGCCCTTCATGTAGCGAATAGCCTGTTCGGTGTACACCGCGGGCGGGTTATTGAGGTTTTCGCGGGCAGCCGCCAGCACTTCGGGCACATCCCGCTCGCGGGCGATCAGCGATTTCAGACGTTCTTCCGGCGGGGCGAAGCTGCGGCTGACCAGGTTGAAGACGCCTTCGGTGACGGTGTCTTTATAGAAGAGCGGGTTGTTCTCCCAGAAGCGCCAGGTCTCGATCCAGTAGATCTCACGCTTCATGCGGGTGGTGAGGACGGGATGGTCGAGGGCGTGCGGGGCATCCATCTGTGTCGGGTCGATCTGCGCCACCTCAGCCTGGACGGCTTTCATGCGGCGCAGGGTTTCCTCAATTTCGCTCCGCCGGTAATGGCCCAATGAGTTGTCATATTGATGCAGTCCCTGCCGGGTGGCATGCACCGGATGGTAGGTGTAGTAGGCGTCAAAAAATTCCTGTGAAAGCCGGTCGTAACGTGCTTCAAGCGTGTTGGGTGTGATCATTGCAGAGTCCCTTCCGCGAGGGCTGGAAGCCCGAGCGTATCCTTATAGATTTGTCCATCTTTCATCACCAGCCGGAGCCGGGCGGCATC
>ENA-OSEO01002631-OSEO01002631.1-sediment-metagenome-genome-assembly--contig:-NODE-2631-length-24265-cov-5.960063_pt1 | contig 24265 bp, 19 predicted proteins | sample MGYA00237883_ERZ534232 | MGnify/ENA metagenome assembly ERZ534232
GTGACCGCGCCCTGGCGGTGGAAGTGGGCGGTGAAATACATGCCCTCCACCGCTTGGCCGCCGATGCTCAGCAACTCCGGCACCTGGGCCCCGTCCCCGGTGAGGATGGGCGCCTTCATGCCTAAGTCCTGGAGCTGCTTGGCCAATAGGGCGTTTTCGGCGTAATAATTGGGGGCATAGATCAGGTCCGGGTTTTTGGCCTTGAGTGCTGAAATCTGGGCGGAAAAATCCTGGTCCCCGGTCTGGATATAGCTCACCGCCACGATTTCACCCCCCCGGCGCTTAAACTCCTTCTGGAAGTAATTGGCCAGGCCCACGCAGTAGTCCTGGGCCTGGTCGATGAGAACCGCGGCCTTTTTGGCCTTCAGGTTCTCCCAGGCGAAGCGGGCGGCCACCCGGCCCTGGAGATCGTCCACAAAACAGGCCCGGAAGGCGTATTTACGGTTCTGGGTGACCAGGGGGTTGGTGGCCGTGGGCGCGATGTTGGGAACTTTGGCCCGCTCGGCGATGGGCACCCCGGCCAGGCTGTCGGAGCTGATGACCTCGCCGATGATGGCCGCCACCTGGTCCTTTTCGATGAGGCGGCTCACCGCGTTGGCGGCTTCGATCTTGTCGCTCTTGGTGTCCACCAGATACAGCTTTACCGGCTGCCCCAGGACCTTAGGCTGGAGCCGGTGGGCCACCTGCACCCCTTCCCAGACCATCTGGCCCATGGCTGCGGCCGCGCCGGTCATGGGCAGGTAGAGGCCGATCTTGATCTCCCCGGCTGCCAGGGCCATGGAAGGACACACCCCCAAAAGCAGCCAGATGAAAATTAAGCCGATAAGTTTCCGCAAATGCTGACCCCAGCAGGGAATTAAGCGGGGTTTCTGGACCAACCCGGAAAAGTCTTGTCACCTTCCCCCTAACACGCCTATAATACCACAAAAATCAGGGATCGGAAAGGTTTTCCGGTCAGGGATGCAAGGGAGAAAAATATGGAACTCCTGGTGGAAAAATTAGAGATTCCCGAGGGGGCCAACCTCATTCTGGGGCAGAGCCATTTTATCAAGACCGTGGAGGACCTCTATGAGATCATGGTGGCCTCGGTGCCGGGCATCAAGTTCGGCCTGGCCTTTTCGGAGTCCTCGGGAGATTGCCTCATCCGGGTGGAGGGCAACGACCCGGAACTGATGATCGCCGCGGCGGAAAACGCCCGCCGTCTGGCCGCGGGCCACACCTTCAACATCCTGCTCAAAGACGCCTTTCCCATCAATGTCTTGAACGCCATTAAACTTTGCCCGGAGGTCTGCCGCATCTTCTGCGCCACCGCCAACCCGGTGGAGGCGATCCTGGCCCAGACCGGCCAGGGCCGGGGCATCCTGGGGGTAGTGGACGGCCTCTCCCCCAAGGGCGTGGAAGAAGACCCGGGCCGCACCTGGCGCCGGGACATCCTGCGGCAGTTTGGGTATAAAAAGTGAGATAGATGAGAGCCAGGGAGCGTAGGGGCGGGTTTAAAACCCGCCCTGACAGCCTCCATTCACATCAAAGGAGATGGTATTGAAGGCGGCAATCCTGGCGGCGGGCCTGGGCACCCGGCTCCGCCCCCTCACGGACCTGGTGCCCAAGACCCTGATGCCCGTCCTGAACCGGCCTTTGATAGGGGTGCTTTTAGCCCAGGTGGAGGAGGCCGGGTTTCTCCAGGTGGCGGTGAACACCCACCATCTGGCGGAGCAGGTGCAGCAGTTTTTGGTATCCAGACCCTGGAGCTTCAACCTGAGTATCAGCCCGGAGCCGGAGCTGCTGGGCACCGGCGGCGGCTTAAGGCAACTGGGGGAGATTCTTAGGGCCGAGGCTTTTTTGGCCATCAACGGCGACATCCTCACCGGCCTGGACCTGGGGGCCATCCGCCGCAGTCACCGGCAGGAGGCTGCCACCACCCTGGTGCTCCATGATTGTCCACCGTTTAATAACGTCTGGGTAGATGGAGCGGGGAAATTGGCGGGCGTCGGGGAGCGGCCGGCCGCAGCTCAGGGGCCGCCCCTGGCTTATACCGGGGTCCAGGTGGTGGGAAGAAAAATTTTAGAATATATCCCCCCCGGTGGTCCTTATGACCTGGTGGCCGCCTGGCGCCAGGCCCTGGAGGCAGGGGAGACCATCGACACCACGGTTATGGCCGGGCATTTCTGGCAAGACCTGGGCACCCCCGAGGCATATCTTACGGCCCACCAGCGGCTGCTCCAGGGGGAGGCCCCGGAATTGGCCCGCTATTTCGGGCCTCTGGCCGATCCTTTGATTGGCCCCGGCAGCTACATTGAACCGGGCGTAAAATTCGGCGGCGGCGTCTCTCTGGGGGCCATGGTCCGCATCGGCGCGGGGGCCTATTTACGACGCACGGTGGTTTGGGATGGGGCTGCCATCGACCCGGGGGTGGAGTTGCAAGATTGCATCGTTGCTTCCGGGGTAAGGGTAGGGGCCTCGGCCCGGGGCCAGGTGCTGGCGTGAAAGTGGGAAAATAGATATTGGCCAAGAATCCTCACTTTGTTTTGAGCGACAAAAAATCCAGCGAAGGAGGAGTCAGTGATCACTCACATCGTCTTGTTCAAGCTGAAGGACCGCAGTCCGGGAAACCTCGAGAAGACCAGGGAAGTGCTGGCTTCCATGTCCGGGAAGATTCCCCAGTTGCGCCATTTGGAAGTGGGAGTGGACCTCTTGCACACCGACCGGTCCTTTGATCTGGCCCTGGTGGCTAAGTTTGACAGCCTGGAGGACTTGAACGCCTATCAGGTCCACCATGAGCATCAACAAGTGATCAAATATATGCTGACGGTCAGGGAGTCGGCGGTGGCCGTGGATTACGAGGGGAGCTAGAGTTAACTAGCCTGATTCCCCAGCTCCCTCTCTCAATCTATGAGGAGAAAACGCCATGCCTGAGTTCATCATCACCAAGCGTCTGGAAGATGCGGCCGCGGCCCAGGGGGTGGCTCTGGCCGGGGCCCAGCCCCTGGCCGGGGACGGCTCGGACCGCCGCTTTTTCCGGCTGCCGGGTTCCCCCACCAAGTTTCTCCTCTGGTACCCTTATGCCCCCGGCGGCGAGGTCAATGAAAACGATTCCTATTACCGTATCGGCCGCCACTTGCGGGCTCAAGGCGCCCCGGTGCCGGAAATCTTCCATTACTGCCCGGAAGAGGGTTGGCTGTTGCTGGAGGACCTGGGTGATATCCACCTGGAGTCGGCCGTAAAAGGCCGGGCCGGAGAGGCGCAAATACCCTTCCGCTACCGGGAGGCCCTGGATCTCCTGGTTAAGATGCAGGTGGAGGGCGTTCAGGGTTTTGATACCTCCTGGTGCTTTGACACCCCGGTGGTGGACGGGCCGTTTTTGCGGGAGCGGGAGTGCCTCTACTTTGTCCTGGCTTTTCTCCAGGGCTACCAGGGTCTGCAGTTGGCGGCCGCGGATCTGTACGCGGATTTTGACCGTCTCACTAAGGCCGCGGTTGCCTTAGGGGAGCGTTATTTCTTGCATCGGGATTTCCAGTCCCGGAATCTGATGATCAAAGACGGGCGTTTGCGGGTCATCGATTTTCAGGGAGCCCGGCTGGGACCCTTGGGCTATGACGTGGCCGCCTTGCTCATCGACCCTTACGTGTCCTTAAGCCCTGCGCGGCAGGAAGAATTTTTGGCCTATTATCTTCAGGAATTGAAAGAGCGGGTGGCGGTGGAAGAGGAAGCCTGGCGCCAACAGTACTCCTACCTGGCCCTCAGCCGCAACCTGCAAATTCTGGGGGCCTTCGGTTTTCTGACCCGGGCCAAGAAGAAAGCCCATTTTGCCCGGTATATTCCTGCTGCGTTACGGGAACTAAAGCGGCGGTTGGCGGAAAAGGCGGGGGAATTTCCCCGGTTGGCAGAGGTGGTGCTGAGCTTACCTCCAGGCTCTTGAAGTACTCAAGAATAAACCTCCTTCCGGTGGCCGACCTTCACCACACAAACGATCAAGTCCCGATCCCGGATGGCATAGAGGATGCGGTAACGTCCTTGTCTCAGCCGGTACTTGTCCTGTCCGGTAAGTTTTTCGCAGCCATGGGGACGAGGGTTCTGGGCCAGTTTGCTGATGCGCTCAATAATCTTTTGGCGGTCTTTTTTTAATGGAATAGCCTCGATTTCTTTGACCGCTGAGGGCTTGATCAGTATCCTATAATTTGCCACGTTGCTTTAGATCTTTCAGCACTTCTGCAAAAGGCAGGGAAGGTTCGCTTTCCCGTTCGTCAAACGCGGCCAGATCCTCTGCATCTTCAGCCAGACTCAGCTTCACGGCCTCGTTCACCAGTGCGGAGATGGACTGATCCGTTTCTGCGGCTTTGATCCGCAAGGCCCGGTGCAGGTCCTGATCCAAATAAATGGTGGCTCTTTTCTGGGAAGGATTCATATCGGTAGTTTAACGTCGTAACGTTAAGACGTCAAGACTGTCTGTGGGTGGGAAAAATCAAAAATCCAGATTAAAGAGCACATCCCCCCCGGAATTGCGCTCGCCCATCTGGGATTCCAAGCTGAGGTATTTATTCACCTTGTACTCCAGGCGCACCTGGTTGGAGTCGTCCCGGTACAGGGGGCTGGTCTTGCGTTCGAAGGTCACCGTGATGTCCTTGGTCAGGGGTTTGGCAATGCCCACGGTCTGCCGGCCTTCGGATTGGCCGCCTTTCATCCGGACGTTACCCACCAGGGGAAAATCCTTGCCCAAAAATTCCTGGATTTTCTGGGCGGAGATGCCCCCCAAAATACCTAGGGCCTGTTGGCCCACGGTTTGATATTCTTCCCGGGTCAGAGATTGGGCCGGGCGGCCGAAGACCAGGTAAGCCAGCAGATCGGAGGGCGGCAGAGGCGGGATGCTCTCCATCCGCACCTGGGGCTTGCCGGCGGGGCCGGAAGCATTCAGGATTAAGGTGAGTCCGGAGATCTCGTGGATCGCCCGGCCTTCCAGGGTTACCTCGGCATGGGGCTTGCCCGGGAAGCGAATTTCACCCCGTTCGATCTTAAAGGGACGTCCGTGGAGTTCGTAGGTCCCCCCCCGGGACCGGAGCACTCCGGAGACGTAACAGGGTTCCCCCGGTTTTTTCCGGGCCTTGAGGGTCCCGGCCAAGATCATATTCAGGCGTTTGTCTCTGATCCGGGCGCCTTCGGGTGACTCCAGGGTGATGTCCATCTCCAGGTTTTGCCACACAGCCATCTCCCCGTTGGTCTCAGTCTTGGCTGAGGGCGGCGGCGGCGCCTTCTTCAGAACAATGTCCTCATGAATCCCGGTCTGGAAAAAGCTGGGGCGGAAAAAGGCCTTGGAGACCAGCAGCCGTCCTTTGAGGAGGGGGGCGGACCAAAGACCGCGCAGAGAGACATTGCCGCTGGCGCTGGCCTCGGCGCCGCCCCGGTCCAGGGCTTGAAAATCCTGGAGATTAGCCCGGATATCCAGATGGTGGGGCCGGAAGCCGGCCAGGGTGACGGCGCCGCGGAGGTGGGCCATACCCCCGCTTTCCAGGGCGAGATCCGGAATAACTATCTTTTCTCCCAGTAAAGTGGCCTCACCCGGTAGGAGGTGAAAAGCCTTGCCGGCCGTGCGGAACTGCAACTTGCCCTCGCCCCAGCGAACCTTGCCGGAGACCCGGGGATGACGCGGGTTCCCTTGCCATTGGGCCATAATGGACAAAGAACCTTCAGCTCCATGCACCTCCGGAGATAAGGCGGTGAGCAGGGCCAGACTGGCGTTTTCGCCCTGGACCCTTAAGTTTAAATCCCGCTCCCCCCAATCCCATTTCAGGGGGCTGAAGGAGAGCTTTAAGGGGATCTGGCCGTCCCACACGAGGCGGGGACCTTTGGCTTTTTCTTCCACGCTGCCCTTGAGGAGCAGGTTGTCTTCCCGGTAATTTACAGAGGTCTCCAAGGCGCGGAAGGAAAAGTCCCCCCATTTTCCCGGCCCCCAGGTGAGCTGGCCGTGCATGGCGGGATGTTCCAGACTGCCGCTGAGGTCGAGGTGGCCTTGGACCTTTCCTGCCAGCGAGGCCCCTTTCAGGTGAATTAGGCTTGCGGGCAGGTCCACGGCCTCCAACCGGGCGGTCAGCTCCCGGCCCCGGGTTTGGGCCTTAAGGGTCAGGCGGCCGTCGTTGACGCGCCAGGCGGCCGGGGGTATTTCCAAACCCGGCTGGAAACGGACCTGGATGGGGCCGGTGTTATCCGCGGTCACCTTGGGAGAGGTGAAGCGGCAGCGCGACAGATTCAGCACCCGGGGCCGGGCTTGCAGATCGGTAGTGCCCCGGACTTCGGCCTTGAGGCCCTTGGCTGAGGAGGCGTCGCAGCTAAGCTGCCATCTGCCCCCCTCTCCCTGGCCGAGGAACGCGGCCTGGGAAAAGACCCCGGCGGGGGTCTTAAGGCCCGTACCCTTGATTTCCACCCGTCCTCCGGGCGGGGGCCAGCCGGTGCCGGAGGCCTGGAGGCTAACCTTGGCCAGGGCGAAATCCCGCCAGGAAAGCCCCTGCCCCTTAGCCTTGAGGGTGAACCGGGGGGAGGCAAAGGGGCCTTTGACCGTGCCTTCGCCGCTCATCCGTCCCCGGAGATTGGCGGGGAGCAGCGGCCAGGAGCCGTCCAGGGTCAGCTTGACCCGGCCTTGCAGGTCCACCTCCCGGGGGGCCAGCGCGCCTTTGAGGTCGGCGTTAAGCGACCCCAACTGCCCCTGGGCCCGGGCAATCTCCACTTTCGGGCCGTTTAAGGTGAGGCGGGCCTTGAGGTCCTTCAGGGGTTGATCCCCCCAATTCCCCCGGGCTTCCAGGTCGCCGGACAAGTGGGCCGGCAGGCGGAAATTCCCGGTGAATTTGCCGCTAAGCCGGGTGCCGCCAGCCACCGGTAAGTCACAAATACCGGGTTGGCAGCCTTCGGCCTGGATTTTCACCTGCCCTGAAAGTGAGGTTAGCAGAGGGCCGGTGGCGTCAGCCTTGAGTTCTCCGAAGTTTCCCTTAAGAAGGCCTTGGAGATGTTGTCCCCGGCCGTTGGCGGTCAGGTTGAGGCGCAACTGCTCCACTTTGGCCCGCCGGTAGCTGAAAGGCCGGCTTTGCAAGGTGCACTCCAGGTTTTTAGGGGGCCAGGAGAGTCCGCCACCCTTAAATTTCAGTTGCACCGTCAGGGGAGGCAGGTCGTTCAGGCGGCGAGCCCAAGGTTCATCGCCCCTGGCCCAGGACCAGGGCTTAAAGCCGCTTAGTTCCAGCCCCAGGTCATAGCCCCATTCTCCGGCCTGGCGCCCCACCTGCCCTTGCAAGGAATACTTTCCCTGGGGGAGGGGACCTTCCCCGCTGATTTGCATCCGGGAGGGCGTACCGGTGAGTTGAAATTTGCCCCCCAGGTCCCAGGCCCCGGGCCAGGGCTGACAGAGCCGCTGCATCTCTTTACCGGGAAGGGGCCCCACTTCCTCCAGCAGCTTGCAAAGGGGCTCAGCTTCATGGAAGCGCACTTCCCCCCCCAGGGAGACCAGAGGCCGGTCCGCCTTCTTTACTACCAGGGACAACAGATTAAGGAGATTGGAGCCGTAGGTGAAGCGGGTCTGCAAGCCCAGGCGGCCCCAGGGGGTGGCCCCGTCCAGTGAAGCCTGGCGCACCAGGATGGACTGATCCGGCTGTTTGGGGCGCAATACCGTGAGGATGAGACGTAGGTTCAGATCCCGGCAGACTTGGGTGGTGCCGTTCCGGGTCAGGGTTATTTCCCCGCGCTCGATGATCACCTTAGGAAAATCAATGACGGTAAAAGGCGGCGGCGGCTTGGGGCGGAAGAGGTTGGTGACGTTCCATTGGCCGTCCGGGTACTCAGTGAGGGTGAGATGGGGATCGTGAATGGCCAGCTTGGCGATCACCGGCTGCAATTTCACAAAAGACCAGAGGGAAAAGCGCAAATCCAGCCCGGCAGCCCGGATCACCTCGCCGTGGCGGCCCCGGATGGTAATGTCCCGGAAATGCAGACCGGTGAGGTAGTTACCCTTAACCTCCCGCACCTCGATCTCACCGTAGATGCGGGTCCGGGCAAAATCCACCAGGCGTTGGCCGCCCCAGGTCCAGGCCATGTCGGTTTGGGACAGGGGCCAGAGCGCCAGGGCCGCTAAAAGCAAGACGGCCGACAGCGCCAGGACCGAATAACCGAACCACCGCATAGATGATTTTAACATATTAAAAAAGATTGGGGGAGAGGCCATTTAACTAGCGGTCAGCTATCAGCTTTCAGCTTTCAACTATCAGCTATCAGCTTCTTTTCTTTATCCGCTACAACCTGGTTCACCCGTTCGCTGCCCCATACCATCAAGACCAACAAAATCAGCAAGGCTAATGGGAATACTTTCAGGCTCCATTTAGACGCGATCACACCCACCAAGGGCGGAATGACGGTCAGCCCAATATAGGCGGAAGCCATCTGGATGCCCATCAGGCGTGAGGAGTTTTCCTTGCCAAAACGCGCCGGCGTTTCGTGCAGCATAGACGGGTAGATCGGCGCGCAGCCCATTCCCACCAACAGCAGCCCGACCAGGCTAAAGGCGTTGCCTGGCAAAAACAACAGTACGACTCCCAGTAAAATCGAAGTCTGCCCGCCTCGGATGAGGGTCTTGCTCGAGAAACGCATGGTCAAAAAGCCATTGATCACCCGCCCGAGCATGATCCCGAAATAATACGAAGCCGCCCACGCAGCGGCGGTTTCTGCCTTCACCCCTCTGATCTGCACCAAATAACTGGCAAACCATAGCCCAGCGGTCAGCTCGAGGGCGCAATAGGCAAAAAATGCCGCCAGGTTCGGTCCCATCCCGGGGATTTTCCAGATACTGCCATTACTGTGCTTCTCCGCGTGCGCTTCGGCTGCTGCCTGGTCGCTGTTCTTCCAGAGCTTCAGCGAAGCAATTAATATTGCCACCAACGCAAACTGCACGATCGAAACGACGCGGTAGCCATTCTGCCAGCGCTGCGTGAGGCTGATCATCCATGCCATCAGCAGCGGTCCGGCGGTCGCGCCAACACCCCAAAAAGCATGCAGCCAGCTCATGTGCCGCGAGCTGTAGTGCCGCGCCACAAAATCGTTCAGCACCGCATCCACTGCTCCCGCGCCCAACCCCAGCGGGATCGCCATCAACAACAGCCAATTGAAATTGGTGGTGAAGGAGTAGCCCAACAGCGCCAGCGCAGTGGTCAGGACGCTCATAGCCGTGAGTTTGCCTGTACCCAGTTTCCTGATCAGTGTTCCGGTCAGCAGGCTGGAGATGATGGTGCCGACTGTGACAAACAGGGAAACCAGCCCTGCTCCTTCGAGTGGCAGCCCCAATTCTGTGCGCATTAGCGGCCAGGCTGCCCCCAGCATTGAATCCGGCAGCCCCAGGCTGATGAAAGCAAGATAGATGATCAATAATAAAAGTGTCGCCATGCAGTAAACCTTTAAAATATTTTAATAATTAATCGTGACAGCTTTTGGGCGGGTCTGGGACCCGCCCGTACGTGAAAAGTATATTTTCGCAGCAAAAATGCCGGGTCAACCTTTAACAGGGCAGGTTCGCAAACCAGCGGAAAGAGCGCTGGACAGGCCGGCCTACGAAAAGACCCTTGATTGTGCCAGCATTGCGAAGTACCCTTGCTTGCACCCTGGCACCTAGTGCCATGGGCGACGCCGTACACGTTAGTAGGCACGCCGAGCACGGAATTTGACCGGCAGGTCTTCGTGTTTCAATGTAGGGGAGACCTGCCACGGTCTCCCGGCTAGCGCAGCGCAGCTATCTTTTATCCCCTCCGCCAAGCTGGGGTGAGGGTTCTTTCCAGATCATTACCTGTCAGGGGGCGGGTCTGGGACCCGCCCGTACGATTCATTAATGCATTTCTTTTTGCATCAAACCAAATCCTGCCGACCCTGTTCCTTGAGCAGTCTGACCAGATCCCGTACCTGCCCGGCGTGGTTCAGATCGCATACCATCAAGGCGTCCGGCGTGTCAACGATGATCAGATCCTTCAGTCCGATGCCCGTGACGATGCGCGTGCTGCCCATCACCAGCGTGTTTTCCGAATCCAGCAGCTGCGCCTCGCCCTTGATACTGTTACCCTTTTCGTCCATCGGCAAAAGCCCTTTGAGGCTCATATATGTGCCAACGTCCAGCCAATCCATATCCGCCGGGATCACCACCACCCGTTCGGCATGCTCCATCACACCGTAATCGATGGTTTGTTTGGCGATTTTCGTCCAGATTGCCGGCATTTCCTGCTCGTATTCCGGTTTTCCAATCAAGCTGGCTATGCGCAGGAGGCTGCTGTGCAGGTCCGGCATCTGGCGCTGAAACTCCGCCATGATCACCGCCACTTTCCAGATGAACATGCCGCTGTTCCAGCTGTAATTGCCCAGCGCAAGCATCTTTTGAGCATTGGTCAGGTTCGGTTTTTCCACGAAACGAGCTGCGTGGTAGGCTTTGTAGCCGTTGGACTGGTCCACCTCGCCGTCCTGCTCGATGTAACCGTAATCGGTGGAAGGCCAGGTGGGAGTGATGCCGAGCGTGAGAATGTAACCACGCTCTGCCAGCGCCAGCGCCGACTTCACCACCTCACGGAAGACTCTGGGCTTGCCGATGTGATGGTCAGCCGTGAGGACTGCCATGGTGGCGTCCGGGTCGCGCTGAGCCAAATGCACCGCCGCCAAGCCGATAGCGGAGGCTGTACCGCGCATTTCTGGCTCGATGATGTAGTTTTCCTGCGGAATCTCAGGTACCTGGGCAGCCAGGTCGGCGATGTGTTCGCGGCTGGCAACTACCAAAATTTGTTCAGGGGTGAAAAGAGGATAAAGTCGCTCGACGGCGATTTGGAACATGCTTTGATCGCTGTAAAGGGAGAGAGATGGTTTGGAATGCTTTTCTCTGCTGAGTGGCCATAGGCGCGTTCCCGCCCCTCCAGCCATAATCAGGGCATAGTTCATGTCTTTCCTCCGGTAGGGTTATGGTATCGCCTGCTATTATACCTTTGTTAGCAGCTGACAGCTCATAGCGAATAGCTGATAGCTGATAGCTGATAGCTCAAAAAATTGTGGTCTGCACGCTTGTTTGTAAAGTCTTTTCCTATCTCCTATGAGCTATCAGCTTCTTTTTCCTATCAGCTATTTGCACTATTTGCACTATTTGCAGTGTTTTTTGATGGTACAAGAATGCATTTTGAGTGTAAAAACTGGTATCAGGTCACATCGTGCCCGTAGGGTATCGCGAGCGGAAGCGTGGCGATCTCGATTTTTAACGTGCGGCATTTTTGGTAAGGCTCTGCCCTTAATAATAGCACATTTGTTCTGTTTTGGGAAGGTGCTACGTTGATGATTCAGTTTTTTCCCCCTTTATTTTCCACTCCCGCAAGCTGGACGCAAGCAGTCCAGAGCGGGGGTCGAAAGAAACAAGAACCCTTTCTTTAGCGGGCGAGGCAGGCCATCGCCCCTGCTATATTTCACACTAAAGGGGGTTGTGTATCATTCATCTGCTTAACTTAGTACTAATTATTAGTGGCTACGCGCATATTTTGAGAGAGATCCGAGGTTGTCGCCCATAACCCGTAGATTTTCTAGCCCCCGACAAAACCCACCATCCTATAATCATCATTACAAACTGTTTCTTTCAAAACAGAGAAAGAGGAAAAATGGAAGAAAATAGAAAAATCCCCTTCCTGCTCTGGCCGTTCTGGGCATTGCTGCAACTGGCAGTGTGGATCCTGAAGTTCACAGGCAGGCTGATCGGCGCGATATTGGGGCTGGTGTTGGTGATCGTGGGCATCGTCCTGACCATTACCGTGATCGGCGCCCTGCTTGGCGTACCCCTGATCGTGCTGGGCGTGATGTTGATGGGCAAATCGATCTTCGGATAATCAAGCAGAGGCCGTGGGAAGATGCATTTTCGTCATTGCATGGTGATGGGGCGGGGTGGAACAGGCAGGCCAGTTCCCTACAAACAGGTTTCCTTTTGCAGAGGCTTGCGTCATTGCATGGAGATGGGGCGGGTCTGGGACCCGCCCGTACGGGTGTGGGAAGATCCATTTTCGTCGTCGCATAGCAGAGGCGTGCCGGGTTCTACTACGGAACCCGGCCTACAATTTTTCTACGGAACCCGTACGACCTTGGGAAGCTTATGAGTTCGCAAAGAATGCGATAATTTCACCAGCCGTGTGACCTTGCAATGAGTCAAACACAAGTTCTGCGATGCCAACCCGGTCAATGGGTCCGAGACCCAAGGCGCGCATGCCGGCAGAGTGGGCGGCTTCAACGCCTGCCTGGGCGTCTTCCACTACCAGGCAGTTCTCCATCGGCACGCCTACAGCCTGCGCTGCAAGGATAAACAAATCCGGATGAGGTTTGGAACGTGCCGGAGCATTGCCATCGATAACGGCGTCGAACAACTGCCCGATCTGCAACCGATCCAACACCAGCCAGGCATTTTTGCTGCTGCTGACGATGGCTTGCTTCAGTCCCAACACTTTTATCTCTGCGAGTATCTCTCGCGCACCCGGTAAAAGGTCAGCGGGTGTCATCTGGCGCACCAGGTCGACATAATAACCATTTTTGCGCTCCATCATCTCTTGGGCTTGCTCTTCGCTCACTTGCCTGCCCTTCAGCAGCAAATTGAGCGATTCCCGCCGGGATACACCGCGCAGGGCTTCGTTATCCTCACGTGTAAAACTGATACCCTCTTCTTCCGCCAGGCGTTTCCAGCCCAGAAAATGCAATTCGGACGTATCGGTCAGTACGCCATCTAAATCAAATAAAAAGGCGTTTATTACCACGATTTTTCCTCCTCGGCGCGAATATCGACCACCTGCACTTCGCCGCGCCACATAAATTTGAATTGAAGGCGTTTCCAATGCGCCGGCAAATGGGGCTGGACGTACCAACGGTCATCTGCGATGTGCAATCCGCCAAAGCCGAAAACCGCTGCCTGCCACAGACCGCCCGCCGAAGCACCGTGGATGCCGTCGCCAGCGTTACCGCGCACGTCCTCGATATCGGCACGCGCCGCGCGCATGAAATTTTCATAGGCATCTTGCTGGCTGCCCAGGCGGGTCGCCATGATAGCCTGGATGGAAGGACCAAGCGATGAACCGAAGGTCAGGTCGGTGCGGGGGGTGTAATAGTCGTAATTTGCCTGGATGGTTTCCTGGTCAAACAATTCGGGCAGCAGGTACATGAGCATCATGACATCCGGCTGCTTCAAGACCTGGGCGGCGTTGGCGCCTTCGATGCCCAAAATGGCCTGGACGGATTCGGTGCGGGGGTCAAAATCGCTGGCAAGGGAATTGGCGCGTTCGTAGTAGCCGGCGAACTGCTCGATGAGACCTTCATCACTCTCCTGCGGGCAGAAGATCTGGTCTGCCATGGTCGCCCAATCGGCAAAGGTTTGTTCGTCCACAGCCAGACTGGTGAACAGGTTGCTGGCGACCTGGGCATCATAGGTTTTGAGCCACTCGGCAATTGCCACAGCAGTGTGCATATGCCAGCGCGCCAGGTAGTTGGTGTAGGCGTTGTCATCGACATGGTCGTGGTATTCATCCGGACCAATCACGTCGCTGAGGTGGTATTGCCCCGTTTGCGGGTTCCACTCCAGGCGTGAAGCCCAGAATTTGGCACTGTCGAGGATCACTTCAGCGCCGCGCTGAGCCATGAAGGTATCATCACCGCTCAAACGCCAATATTGAACGAGAGCGAAAGCGATATCAGAGGAGATGTGGATTTCGATGTCTCCGGTCCAGATGCGGATGAGGTTTTTACGGTCCGCGAGGTTCGGCACCCATGTAGGTGTGCATTCGCGACCGTCCCCGGCGCTTTCCCAGGGGAATTGCGCACCCTGGAAGCCACCTTCAAGGGCTTTTTCGCGCGCTCCCGGTAAATTATGGTAGCGGTAGGAGAGCAGGTTTCTGGCGATTTCGGGGCGCGTAAAGGTGAAAAAAGGCAGCATAAAAATTTCAGTGTCCCAGAAGGCGTGCCCATGGTAGCCATATCCGCTGAGGGTTTTAGCACCAATATTGACGCGCTCGTCATGTCGGGGCGCGGCGATGAGGAGGTGGTAGATGCTGAAGCGCAGCGCAAGCTGGGCTTCGTCATCACCTTCGATGACGACATCGCAGCGGTCCCATTCCTTTTCCCAGGCTTGCTCGTTGGCTAGCCAAAGCTCTTCTCCCGGATTCCCCTGCAGGGTTGCCAGGCTGCCCAATGCTTCGCTTTTGGGGTCAGCGCAATCACGGGAAGTATAGAGGGTGGTGAATTTTTCAAAGCGAATTTGTTCACCCTCCTGTGCCTGGCAGCTGGCGGAGATGGAGGGCATTTTTACCACATCCAGAAGAGTAATTCCTTCCAGCGTGCTTCCGTTGAGAAAAACTTTTTGCGCCATGGTTATTTCGATTTCAGTTGCAGAGGTCTTTATTCGTAAATAGATAGCATCCCGCTCTATACCTTGCTCAAGCCATTGCCACTGCTGATAGCGCATGGTATCGGTGCTGGCATCCAGCCGGCTGTCGATCTGGACTTTTCCAGAATAGTTTTCGGGGGTGATCAAGACCTTCTGGTACAACTGGTGAGGGTCGGCAATACTGGCAAAGCGGAAAAATTCGAGTTTACTGACGCGACCCTCGGGGCTTTCCCAGCGCACAATGCGGGTAAGCAGACCGGTACGCAAATCCAACTCGCGGCGATAATCGAGCAATGTACCTTCAGCCAGGCTAAAGCGTTCACCAGCCAGGGTGATATCCAACGAAGTCCAATCGGGGAAGTTGACCAGGTGCGTGAAGACGACCGGGGCGTCATCGAAAACACCATGGACAAAGGTTGTGCGCTGTTCCCCTGGGTAGTGCTCATCAAAGGTTGCGCGCGTGCCCAAATAACCGTTGCCCTGTGTGAGGGCGGTCTCGAAGTGACGCAGGCGTTTTGGATCAAAAGAGGTTTCGGTGATTTTCCACAAATCAGTCATGGGTCTCCTCAAAAGGAAAGATTAGTCGTGCAGAGTATAAGCGAGCAGGTCGTCCAAGCGGGCAGTCGCCAGCCCAACCACGTGATCTGCCGCACCATAGTATACAAAAACTTCATCATTTACGACAACATTTGCACCAGAAAAGACCACATTTGGTACGTCGCCACGCAGCTCCCAGATCTCACGAGGCTCAAAGATGAAGTTCTTGGGGCGCTTGAGAACCTTGGTCGGGTCTTCCAGGTCAACCAAACAGACCCCCAAACGGTAGACATGCGAATGGTCATAGGAATGGTTGATCAACAACCAGCCGTGTTCCGTCTTGATGGGCACACCACCGCTACCTACCCGTTTTGCGTCCCAGGGATTGTCCGGTCGCGGACCGTAAATGGGCTGCATGTCTGCTTCAGGCCAGGTTAGCAGGTCTTCCGAACGCGCCAGCCAAACCTGGGGAGGACGGCGGTGTAAGCACACGTACTTGCCGCCGATCTTTTCGGGGAAGAGGACGTGGTCTTTGTTGTCCTCACCTACCACCAGAGGACCGATACGTTCCCAGTCGCGCAGGTTGGTGCTTTTGGCAAACATGGGGGTGACGCTGCCGCCAAGATGGGTGGCGGGAAAACCAGGCTGGGGTCTGTTGCCGTAGGCGGTGTAGGTCATGTAGAAAACGCCATTGATCTCTGTGATACGGGGATCTTCGATGCCTCTGGCGTCAAAATCGTCGTGTGGGGAGAAAACCGGTTCAGTATCGCGGGTAAAGTGGATACCGTCGGTCGAACGGGCATAGCCAAGCCGGCTGACCCAATCGAGCCCTTGTGCCCGATAGAGCATATGGAACTCGCCCTGATGGTAAACCACAGCTGGGTTAAAGACATTGTAGGTCTCCCAGGTTGAGGTGGGATTGGGCAAAAGGACGGGATTGGTTGTATGTCTGATTAATTCCATTAATAATTACCTTCTAACTATAAGTCATGAGTAGGATGAATTTTTCTGTCAGTTCTGATTGGTTCCAACTGGTCATTGACCGCAAAATTGCCAGCCAATGCCAAAAATACTGCACCAAACATGATGCCCAGGGCGAATGCCAGAGTCGCCAGAGCCATAAAAATTAAGAGAGACAAGCCGAACAAGAAGGAGAAACCGAGATTTCTACCCATCATTAAGGCGCTATTGCGTAAAGCCTGGGAGACCTTCATCTGCTCTTGTTCAAACAGGAAGGGCAGCGCAAAGAATTGCAGCATGAACCAGGCCAGCCCGACCGCAATATAGAGCCCTTGTAGAAATGACCCCAGATTCACATCCAGGGCGTTGGTGACAAGGTAATAATTGAACGCCAGTAAGCCCACTACTGCCAGGTTGACCGCACCCCAACGCCAACCCACCCCCCAGGAGTGCTTGAACGACTGCCAAAAGTCACGCAGATCGGTCACTTCGTCGTGGACGATGCGGTTTGCGTAAGCCTGCAGTGCAAGAGTGGCAGGAGGACCTGGAATAATCAACAAGTTGGCGATGATCCAGAGGGAATTCACCACCAGCATTGTCCACAGGTCCTCCCAAATTTCCCTGAGGGAACGGCGATAGATAGAGCTTATCTTTTTTATCACCGTACGACCCTATTTAGCCCTTGATCCCTGCGTAGGCAACACCTTCAATGTAGTACTTGCTGAAGATGGAGAACAGGATCAAGACCGGGATTGCGTTGAACATGGCGCCGACGAGTGTCAGGTTCCATTGTGATTTATATTGCTGCTGAAAGATGCTCAGGGCAACGTTAAGCACATATTTATCCGGTGTATTTAAGTAGAGCAAAGGTTGCAAAAACGAATTCCACATTGATTGGAACTGCAGGATCAGAACCGTCAGGATCGCCGGTCTTGCCAGTGGCAAAATGACTGTTCTGAAAATCTGCATGTGGGTGGCACCATCGATGATGGCGGCTTCCTCCAGGTCAACCGGAATGGACCGGAAGAATGAGGTGAGGGTAAAAATGCTGCCCGCGCTGACCAGGCCAGGTAAGATCAACGACCAGAAGGAGTTGATCAACTGCAGTTTGGTCATCAGAACATAAGCCGGAATGAGTGTAACCGCTCCGGGGATCATCATGGTTGCCAGCATGAAATTGAAGACGATATCTCTGCCTGCGAATTTCAGGCGCGAGAAGGCGTAAGCAGCCATTGAACCAAACGCTGCCTGGGCAACCGCGACGCTTACTGATAGGAAGGCGGTGTTAAGGAGCCAGCGTGGGAAAGTACCTCCGGCACCGAGATCGGTATTCCAGACCCGCGCCCAGTTATCCCAGCGCCAGACCTCCGGAAAGAATTTTGGGGGATATGCCAGGATCTCCTGGTCAGTTTTTACCGTGCCCAGGAAAGCCATAATGAACGGCAAAAGCATGATCAAGCCAATCAGGATCAGGAGCAAATATCGGAAAAACATTCTGATCACATTCTCGGTCACTGCCTGCCGGTGTGATTTGTACTGAGTAGACGTGTTTTTTTCTTGCGTTGTTACAGTCATTTCAGTCCTCCTAGTACATCTCGGTACCCTTGGTCAGGATACGCCGTTGCACAAATGTGAGCGCGAAGATGATCGCCGCCAGGATGAAGGCTAAGGCTGAAGCATAACCCATGGTGATGGGTCCGTTCACGCCCAAGGCTTCGGTGAAGATCAGGTAGACCGGGGTTAATGAGGTTTTTAGCGGTCCACCCGAGGTCGCCAGGTAAACCTGGTCAAAGACCTGCAGTGTACCGATTGTTCCCAAAACTACGATCATCATCGTAATTGGCTTCAGCAGCGGCCTGGTGATCTGCTTAAACACCTGGCGCTTGTTGGCCCCTTCGATGGATGCCGCTTCATAAAGCGCCGGATTGACGTCTTGCAATGCAGCCAGGTACATGATCATGAAAGTCGGCACAGTGGTAAATATGTTTTGGAACATAATCGCCATCCAGGCAATGCTAGGTCCACGGAAGTACCACTGCGAGGAGGGTATTTTCCCTCCAAATGCTTCAACGATCAGCTGGATCAGCCCTCTCGGGTCTCCCAGCCAGGCAATTGGTTTGAAATTAATCCCAACCCAACCCAATATGGTCTGCAGGAAGAAATTCAGGTAGCCATTCTTCAGATACAGCCAGATAAAGATCAAGGTGATCACAACCGATGAAGTAACGCTGGGAGCGTAGAAAACTGTGCGGAAAAACTGCTTGAGCTTGACTGGTGCATTCAACAGCATCGCCATACGCAGCGCCAGGATGGTTTGAACAGGCACAACAATGGCAGCATACCAGAGCACGTTGTAAAGCGACTGCAAAAAGTCACGTTTTGTAGCATCTGTGAATCCTGCAAAGGCTTCTTTGTAGTTTGCCAGACCGATCCATTCAGGTCTGGTGAAGATGTCATACTTGGTGAATGAGATATATATGGCGAACAAAATGACGCCCACAGTAAAAGTAAGCGTGACGATTAAGTAAGGCGCAAGAAAGGCATACCCGGTCAAAAATTCTTTACGCTTTCGGAAGTTGGGCCAGACTTTTTTGACCTCCCTCGCAATGAAAAAACCAGCTATCATGGCGACGAGTATGGCAAAAATCATGAAAGGCACAGCAGTTGCCCTGACTTCTGAAAAAAATGTTTGTGCAGACGACATCACCTTTGCCCCACCCATAGTTGGAGCATTCACTAAGGCAATAACAAAGATGATGAGGATTACGCCAACAAAAGCGATAATTGCGGGGACGGTTCCTTGCTGTTGGGAGTTTGTTTGTTTGTTTTCCATGCCACTCCTCGTTATTTCCAGGAACAAAAAATTCATTGTGCCTGGGTTTCACATTACGACGTGAAACCCAGGTCTTGTTCCTTCGAAATTATCTCTCCCCTCTAGGCAGAGAGAACTTATTACTCGCTCAGAACAGTCTGAGCTTCAGTTTGAGCCTGTGCGAAGGCTTCTTCCACGGTTTGATCACCAAGGAAGATGCGTTCCAAAGCCTGCGAAACGGCATCGTTCACTTTACCGGTGTTAGGACCCCAGAAGGCAACCACAGAATCGGGCAGCAAACCGCCCTGGGCAATAGCCTTGTCATTTGCATCGACGATCAGGTCAGCCTGTTCGGGATGGGTGCTGTAAGCAAAACCGGTCTTCACGATCTCAGCCTGGTTGTCATAACCGGTCACGAAGAACAGGAATGCAGCGGCAGCACGGGGATATTGGGTAGCGGAATTGATACCGATACCATTGACGAAGATCACATCAGCTTTCTTGACAGGTCCAGCGGGGATTTCGACGGCTTTCCATTCAACATCCGGATAGGTGTTTTTCATGTAATTGACCATCCAGCCACCTTCAGTGGTCATGGCAGCAACCTTCAAGCCAATCGCTTCACCGCACCAACCCGTGCTGAGGTCAACCGGGCGAACCAGGCTGCCTTCTTCGAACATTCCAGCAACAAAGGATGCTGCTGCGAGAACTTCAGGAGAATCCAGCTTGGCTGTGGTGTAATCGCTGGAGGCGTAACTACCACCATAGGAGAGGGCAAAGGGCAGGAAACGAGCCCAGTCAGAGCCCATGCAGAAGCCACCGTAATTGCCTTTTTCAGCAATGGTCTTGGCAGCTGTGCGAACATCATCCCAGGTCCAATCAGCGGTCGGCTCTTCAATGCCAGCATCCGCGAAAGCTTCAGGGACATAAACCAGACCGAGTGAGCCCCAGTCTTTCGGGAGCGCATAGGTCTTGCCATTCAATTGATAGATTGGCATCAGGCTAGGGACGAAATCTGCAGTGCTGACACCAGCTTCAGCCATCAGGTCATCCAGGGGCATGATCTGCTCTGAGGGAGCAAAGGCAGTCATCAACTGATCGTCGACATAGAAGACGTCAGGAGCAGATCCACCGGCCATCTGGGCTTTCAATTTGGTCTGGAAATCAGAAGGAACAGGGGTATAGTTTACGGTCACATTCGGGCAGACGCTCTTGAAGCGTTCGATGCTGTCGCGGTAGACCTTCTGCTCGGATTCGTCACCCCAGCCAGAGAACGTAATTACTGCGCCGTCTTCCACTGCCAAGGGGCAAGACCCTTGAGCAACGGGTTCTTCCACGACAGGTTCCTCAACCACAGGTTCCTCAACAACAGGTGCGGCAGTCGTAGGTTCCTCAACAACAGGTGCTTGGGTTGCTTCTGGCGTTGTGGTTCCACAAGCTGCCAGGATCATCGATACGATGATCAGTACAGAAATAAAACTGATTTTGGTTTTCATCTTTCTCCTCTTTCGAAAATGGTTTTTGGTCATTATTGACCGGTTCGATTCTTGCTTAAAATTCTGAAATATTTTCAGTTTCAGCACATAGCATTTGTCTTCTTTTCTCCATTCACTCCTTTCAACTTCTTCCTTTAGCCGGCATGTAGCCTGCGGTTGATTCTCGGATCTCAAGGTTGGGAGCGACCAGCTCACATCTTGGTTCTGGGTATCCACCTGTTTCAAGGTATTCAATTAGACGCGTCATCAGGTTTTCACCGATGGCAGGAATTGGTTGGCTGATACTGGTTAGGGGCGGTGTAAGGTAACGAGCGGTGGGGGTGTCATCGAAGCCCGTCACTCCGATATCCCTGCCCGGTTGCATACCAGCATTTCGTACTGCCTGCATGGCACCGATCGCCATCGCGTCGTTCATGCAAACGATCGCTGTTGGACGAACTTCTTCTGGCAAGCTCAACAACTGGGTGGTCGCTTCAAAACCCACCGTCGAGGTGCCTATACCTCTCAAAACCAGTCTTGGATTTGGTATAAGGTGTGCTTTAGCAAGTCCCCTAAAATATCCTTCAAGTCGGTTATTACCCACCCGTGAGTCTTCTGGCCAAGCCAGTGCAGCAATTTTCTTGTGACCAAGGCTGACCAGATGTTCCATGGCCTGGGCGATGCCATTGCCGCCATCCACATCCACGTAGGGGAAGGAATTATCCCAGTCATTCAGGCGACCGAAGCCAACGAAGGGAATTTTTCGTTCTAATAAGTAGGGGACTGTTGTCTCGCCGTAATTGAGTCGGGAAATCACAAAACCATCCACTCGCCCGGTGTCATACAGTTGGCGATAAACGTTGAGCAGTTTGTTCTCATCGTGATGAAAGGGGAAACAAAGCAGGTAGTAACCTTTTTCTTCCGCTGCCCGAAACATACTTTGAAGAAAAGCATCAAGAATGGCATTGGTTTGATTAGGTGGAGCAGGTTCCCAGGTGTACCCGATTGTATTGCTTCGCTGTCTGCGGAGACTGCGCCCGCTGTAGTTGGGCATGTAATTTAGCTCAGCGATAACATCCCAGATTCTTTTTTCAGTTTCTGGTGAGACACTGGCCTTGTTATTGATCACCTTGGAGACAGTTTGATAGCTGACTCCGGCCTTGGCCGCAACTTCCTTTAGGGTAACAGACTTGAACATAATCCAGCAGCACCTTTCTAAGCGAACGTTCGCCTTAAGCATACAACTTAATTTGTCGAATGTCAAGAACCAACAAATGTTAATTTGAAGAGGTTCTTGGTAAAGTCGTAGGTGGAGTTGCGCTGTGCACAACTTTTCGTGTCCGTTCCTTCCCCGCAAGTTTGCATTCGGGGTCGATCATAGCAATCCCTGGCTTGCAAAGACAACGCCACTTTGAGCGAAAATCGGTTGTAGTATCTGAATTGTTAACTCTGTGAGGAAACCTGCCCGGTCATGAGAACCCCAAAAGATTGCCCACAATCCTTATATTTTCTAGCCCTCGACAAAACCCACCACCCTATAATCATCATTACAAACTGTTTCTTTCAAAACAGTGAAAGAGGAAAAATGGAAGAAAATAGAAGAATCCCCTTCCTGCTCTGGCCGTTCTGGGCATTGCTGCAACTGGCAGTTTGGATCCTGAAGTTCACAGGCAGGCTGATCGGCGCGATATTGGGGCTGGTGTTGGTGATCGTGGGCATCGTCTTGACCATTACCGTGATCGGCGCCCTGCTTGGCGTACCCCTGATCGTGCTGGGTGTGATGTTGATGGGTAAATCGATCTTCGGATAATCAAGCAGAGGCCGTGGGAAGATGCATTTTCGTCATTACATGGTGATGGGGCGGGGTGGAACAGGCAGGCCAGTTCCCTACAAATAAGTTTCCTTATGCAGAGGCTTTCGTCATGCATGGAGATGGGGCGGGTCTGGGACTAGCCCGTACGGCCTTGGATTATGCATTCTCGTCGTCGCATATGCGGTAAAGGCGTTAGCGGGGTGACGAAAAAAGCAGCTAACACGAGGTTTGGAGGGATAATTAGGTTGACCAGTTTGTGATGCGCTCAGGGTGGGTATAGATGTTGAAGCGTTCAGGGCGGGCATAGCCGATCAGGGTCATGCCCCATTCTTCGGCTAATTGAACTGTGAAAAGATTGGGCGAGGTGAGTGAAACCAGGATGGAAGCGCCCATGCGACCGGCTTTTTGGAGCATCTCTGAACTGATACGACCGGTGGTGATGAGCAAAGCGGGGTTTGAGCCGGGGTTATTCAACAGGATATCGCCCATCAGTTTGTCCAGTGTGTTGTGGCGACCGATATCGTCGGCGATGGAGATCAGGCGTGAGCCATCGCTGATGGCTGAGCAATGTAAACCGCGTGAAGTGGAGAGCCGGTTTTGTTCTGCAAGGAAGGTCTTTATCAGCTCAGAAAGCGCTCCCGTGGACAGGGTTAGTTCATTCAAAATTGGCTGCTGAGGAAATTTCATGCGCTGGGAAGTCAGTCCACCGGTACATCCAGTCGTTTTCACCCAGGAGGTTGGTTTTTTGAGTTCGTTGAGGGTTTGAACCTCCACAAAATCGGCGCTGTCGCAGACATAAATGCTGGAAATATCCTCTTTGGAATTGACCAGTCGTTCGTTGTAAAGGAATCCCGCTGCCAGTTCGCGTATCAATGAAGGCGTGCAGATCATTTCCATCCAGGCTTTGCCGTTAACAATCAGGGTAACAGCCTGCTCAAAAGGGAGGTTGCCGCTGCTGGACGAAAATTGACCATCAGCGTAATGGATAAAGTTGACTTCCCGATTATCTTCCATCTGAAAACCTTTCTCTGATAAAAATTATAAATGATGCCGGATGGTTGATGTGATTCGGTCTCTCTTTGTTGAAAACCTATCGTTCGATGGACAGAATTTCTTGGCAAGGATGGTAAGCAATTCAAGATCTCCTGGTCTGGATGAAACGGTGAAACCAGGGACGGGAAGGGTAAACCTACTGCCCCGCACAAGGCTCCAGCGAGACCGGGTGAAGAGGACGCAATCTTGTTTTGTCGGGCTTTTACAGCCTGGAAAACGATATTCGAGCCAATTGGTCAGTACGGGTGCGAAAACATGACAAAAAAGCGTTTATTAGCACGATTTTTCGTCCTGGGAGTGAACTTCGACCATCTTCCCTACATAATTCTTAAATAACATAAAGAGATATGGCTTTCGGTAAGTGGAAATGATGAGTAGCCACAGCAGTGATAAGAGTAGATTCCTTGTGACAGCAATGCTACCCTTGAAAGAAAGAGATTGTCAGACAATATTCATTGCGAAAGTCAGTTAATGAGGTGCGTAAGTGGTGTAACGCGTGTTCTCGCGTCATAAATAGGATACCTACGCGCATAGCACACCCCTACCCCACCGCTTGGGGGCTTACTTTTAGGTAATACCTATACGCATTAATGCGTTTGCCGCGGTGGGAGAGGGATTTTTGTTGGATATCCCAGGATCATAGTCGTTTGCCAGGGGTTGCCGGGTTCAACCCTTAACAGGGCAGGTTCGGAACCCGGCTTACGACCAGGCAGGTGGTGCGGAAGGGGACAAGCCCCTTCCCTACAAATACAACCTCACCTATGTACATCTCTGAAGGGCGAGGGTTGAAGGATAGCTGCGCTGCCGGGTTCAAGATCGGAACCCGGCCTACGAAAAAAATATCCGATGTTGTATGAGAGCAGAACCCGATCGATAAAAAACACTCACCTATGTACACCTCTGAAAGGCGAGGGTTTAAGAGGGGGTAAGCGGACGAGTTCCGAACTCGCCCAGGCGGCGATGAAAGGTATCGGCAACCTTTGTAGGGGACGGCTGCCATGCCGTCCCAAAACCTGGGTTTGTCATAAACGCCGGGAGACCATGGCAGGTCTCCCCTACGACAAAAAAACCCAACCGATACATTCCCAAGTAAGTAAAGGGCTTAAGTGGGGGTGTGTTGCCGGGTTGAACCCTTAGCAGGGCAGGCACCGCAACCCGGCCTTGTATCTTTAGGGGGATAATTTGAAGTAGAAGAACACCGTCCAAACAGGGAAGCGAGAATCCGA